>X41_Pika__coassemble_14_pt1 | contig 18811 bp, 12 predicted proteins | sample X41_Pika__metabat2_high_PE_003 | metagenome-assembled genome bin X41_Pika | reverse complement strand
GTCCTCTACAACTCCTTTAGGAGCATTAGAAAGTAAAATAATATCGTTATATTTATGTAGTTTTTTAATATACTCTACAAGTTCAAAATTTATATGTATATAACTATTCCATTCTTTAATTATATCTTCTAAAGAAAAGCCATAATCTTTAGATATTTGATGAAATACTTCTTCTAATGTAATTAGGCCAAGATCTGCTGGTTTAAAATACTTATCCTTTAATATCTTTGCATCTTTTTCATCAAAATGATTAGCAAAGAAAAAAGGAGCAATTTCTGAACAAATAACACCAAAGAAATCAAAGATAATAAGTCTACTTTTCATAAAATAAATACTTCTTTTTAAGCAAATGTATTTTATTATTAGATTTATTTTATTGTCAAGAAACCTATGATTTAAAAAAATTGTTACCCTTTATTTTAAAGCCGTTTTTTATAATTCATCTTTAATCCTTTTATTATCTTTTTCCACTTTAAGATGAATCTATATTTATATTGACCATTATTTATCCCACATTTATGGCATTAAAATCTCAAAAAATTCCTAAATTTGTGTCTTGTCAACGCTTAATAAACATGTTAAATTTAAAGAAGTCAAATTACTAATTAATTTGAGGTTTATTGTCATATAAGTCTACTTTTCCTGGCTTTTAAAGCCTTAGGAATTTGTAGTAATGATGTCAGAAGTATGATCGTGGGGGAACAAACATGTACGACATTAAATGGAAAAATGACCTTAAAATGTATTTGAATACTTTCAATAACTTCATTTTTGAGGGCAATATTAACGATTTACAACCTATTGAAGATGGTGATAGTTTTTCATATCTTCCTTTAGAAAACGCTATAGCGGAATTATATAGCAAAGACTACTGTGTAGTATTTTTTGATCACACAAAACAAAGTGGCAAACAAATTCCAGAAACCACTGATGAAAACAATAATCAAGATGAAACCTCGGGAGAAGGACAAGATGATTTGCAATCGACTACTGTTGATGAAACATGGTTTAATTCTTTTACCTTTTATGAAACCGAAATCTTTTCAGCAAGAGATGGAAATAGAATTCCATCTCCAAATATTGAATTATTTAAAGAATATTATACTAAAGAATATCTTGACAAAGTAAAAGTGCAAGATACAAATGAAATGCAAGGCAAGCGTCAAATTGATATTCGCCGTATGTATGATGTGATCAATGAATTTGAAGAAAAACAAAAAGAAGAACAATATAGCGAAGCTAAACCATTTATGTTTATTCTGCCAGATGTATCACGATATATGACCGAACCTGGGCGACCAAATGATAAAGAAAATGCTGTTTTAATGATTTTATTTAACATTACGCAATTAGAAAAAACAAATTGTAAACTCGTCATGTTCGTGGATAAAATGAATGATTTACCTCCATGGTTTGAATCAGAAAATAGTAATTCATCCCTTAAAAAATTATTCGTTCCTGTCCCTGATGGAAAGATACGAGAGGCTTTCTATGAACACGAAATGAAGGATATCATGGATCCTATCGACGCGAACGAATTACCCGATAAAATACAAAAATTTTCTGCCTATACTGAAAATTATTCTTTACGAAGATTAAGACAACTACGCGAATTTATCATTAAAGAAAATGATAATCGCCCTAAAGATGCTCCATCTTATAAAAAAATAGAAAATATTGATAAAACTGTTTTAAGATTTGATCTTGGGCAAAGCCAAGACCCTTGGAGAGATAAAGAATTAAAGGGGAGAATTAAAAATATTTCCACAGATATTACTAAAGAAATTAAGGGGCAAAAGAGTTCAATCATGCGCGTTGCCGAATCGTTAAAATCAGCAGTTACAGGTGTAAATAGTGCTAAAAAGAACGATAGAAGGCCAAGAGCAATATTCTTCTTTGCCGGTCCTACTGGTACTGGTAAAACTGAATTAGCAAAACAAATGGCTGAATGCATCTTTAAAAAACAAGATGCGATGATCCGTTTTGATATGAGTGAATTTAGAGAAGAGCATTCAGATGCAAGATTATTTGGCGCCCCTCCTGGATATGTAGGATATGAAGCCGGAGGTGAATTAACTAAAGCCATTAAGCAAAATCCTTTCTCTATCATATTATTTGATGAAATTGAAAAAGCCGCACCAAGAATTTGGGATAAATTTTTACAAATATTAGGTGATGGTCGTTTAACTGATGGCAAAGGTGAAACCGTCTCCTTTACTCAATCAATTATTATATTTACATCTAATCTTGGAATTACTGCAGATACCGTAGATAATGATTCTGCAAGAAGGCTAAGAGATAGGGAAATAAAGGAAAATGATACTAAAATTTTAAAAGAAGAAGAAAATATCACCTCAAGTCAAAATGAGTTAGATAAGAAGAAACATATTGAAGAATTATACAAATTATATTTTAACAAGGCCCATTTAGAAGGACTTACTTCTGATATTAGAAATGATTTCTTATTCAATGAATGTTATAAAGAATTAGACACTACTAATAATGATTCAGCATTTAATAAATTTGTTTCAGAATGTGTACGAAAGAGAATTGACCAATATTTTAATGACATAGGTAGGCGCGAAGTTCTCGGTCGTATTGGAGATGATAATATTCTTGTATTCAATTTTATCTCCCCAAAAATTGCAGAAGAGATAGCAAAGAATTGTATTAAAAAATTCCAGCAATATCTTAAAGATGAACACGAGAGTCAACTCGATCTTGAAATAAGCGAGGGAGCCCAAAAGTTTATCCTGAATGAAGTGAAAAAGTCCGAAACATTAAATCTTGGTGGTAGAGGTATTGTCACCTGCGTAGAAAAATTACTAAGTGTTCCTGTAGGTGATTTCTTATTTGAACATGAAGATAAACATAGTGCAAAACTTGACTATGCATATAGTAGATTAATAATTTCATGAGGTAATTATGAATATATCAAATGATATTAATGCATATAAGTTATCTCAACTTTTAGAGATTTTTGGTGATGAAGACAAATCTAAATTTTTATTTAAGTATTGGGTGAAGACGAATAAACTTAGATATTTACCTAAATTTATAGGGCAAACTGATTTATCTATTGCTCCAGATGAAATTCAATATGTTATTGCACTTGAAACATTATTAGAAACGTTAATAGATACTTTAAAAAATTTTATAGATGTAGGACGTTATTGCTCACAAAGTATCTTATCTTTAGAGATAGATGTACCTACTCTTAATGTATGTAATGATTTAATAAGCGCCTTAAAAGATCTTCAAGATATTTATTTAAGATCTGGCTTAAGTGAACTATATGAAGATTTAAGCAAAGCCATATTGAAGATAACCATCAAAATCGATAGACTCATCGCCTTTTATAATAGTGGTAAACGTTTCCACTTTATTGCAAATATTAATGCCGAAGACTTCATTTCATCTGAAGCAATTAATTTTGGAGTTAAAAGGGGTAAATATTTTGTTATTGACGCGAAAAATTGGGGATATTAATCATGGCAAGCACAAACAAAGAAATAAAAATACATTACGATATAGACTTCAATTTTTACGTTGAAATTATTTTAGTTGGAAAAAAAGAACTTCCTGATTTTGGGAGTATGAATCCATCCCAGAAATTACTTCTAGCAAATGCCTTCCCAAAATATGGAGAATTAATAATGGATCCTAACCTCGATCCAGATGCTTCGAGTGAAGAAATAAAACAAATAACTCCTCTTATTGAAGAATATAATAAAGAATGTAAGCGGAGCAATATAACACGTATTTACAAAGTTTCCAAACAATATAAATTCGATTCTATTGATCCATCACAAATGCCGACATATAGAGTTGAACATTTATCATATGATGGTAGCGATTATAATGATGAAATTATTGCTTTCATTAAGGATAAAGAAAAAGAATTAAAAGAAGAAAGATATGCTGTTTTTGAATGTGACGAATGTAAGAAAATCCAATTTGCCCCCATTATCTCTAATAAAGTAAGATGTGATAATTGCAAAAAAGAATTTCCTGCCACAGCAGCTTGCAAAGAAATAAAAGCGATATTTTCAAGCCAAACAAATAATTCTCCAAGGACTGCTGCAATTATCAAATATAGAGAATTATTAAAAAACAACTCCAAAGTATCTACAAAATATGGTGATGACGACGAAATAGATTTTAAAGGTCTATTCCCCTTTACATATAATGATATAGTCTATAAATTCTCATTCCCAGAATTTGAACTTCTGCATAAGTCCCTTTATGATAATTTCGCATGTGATGCCATCCTTGAATTCAAAGATAAAGAAAATATCGGCTTTAAAGATAGCTACCTAAAATATCTAAAATGCCTTTATAATAACAATGTCCGTAAGGATTTATATGAAAATGCTAAAAGAAAAATAACAAATGAAATTAATTCTACATTTAATTCAATCAATACAATTGAGAAAGCCTTTTATTGGTATTTCAATAATTACGATTTAAATAAAAATCATATATTGATATGGCGCCTCGGATCTCATTTATATAAATTTGAAACCCTTGAAGATTATGTCAATACTTTTCTTTCTGCAGAACAGAATGAAAAATTAAATCTCTTACAATTATTTAATGAATTAACAAGTCAAGAAAATAACCTATTTTATGGCTATGATCCTAGTAAATCTAGCGAAATATCACGCCTAATATATGAAATATCTCATCGCTTCATATATATATCAAATAATAATATTATAGATTTTGGAAAAGATTTCCTTAACCAACTTCATTTGCAAGATGAAATGATTCCTACGCGAAATATATTTATTGAATCAATAATGGATAATTATAAATTTAAAGAACAAATACACGCGAGTGATATTGGTAGCTATTATGGTGGAAGCGATGAAACATATTACGATAGGCTTTGCTATTATGAATTCGCCTTGAGTGGAAGAAGATTATTAAAATATAAAAGCCTTCGTATCAAAAATTCTCAAGATGGATTTAAGACTATTAAAAACATTATCATCAACACGTATTTAACTGATAGTGATGAGTCAAGAAAACAATTCCATGATTTAGTCGAACTTTCGGAAAATCAAGATTTATGTGCCTCGCTAGATCTGCTCTCACCAGTCAGTATAAGGTTTGATTTTGGGACTACGGCCGAAGAAATTAATTTTGAAACATTAAGAGAAGAACTTAGTAAAACGACAAATGATATCCCATCAATTGCTCTTTACCTAAAATGTATCGATTTGACGGCAAATTGGGCTAAAAAGATCAAAGTAAGATTTAAAAATCGCATCAATACTTTTAATGATCATCTTAAATATATTCTTGATACAACAAAACAAGGTAAACCATTAATGGAGGCAATAAATGCTTTTTATAACGATTCTGATATAAATTATCTTATTAAATTTGCCGTCAATCCAAGTGGCTTAGATGATACTGAATTTAATAATAATTGTGGCGATAAATTTAACAAAATTATTAAGACCATAGAAGAGCTGCAAAGCAAATTTAAAAAGCAAAGAAATGAAGCTTTAAAAAGAGATAAGTCTGGTCGATAAAATAAGGAGGAGATAAAAATATGAGTGGTCCAAAGTATTATAATTTTCCAATGAGTTCCCCAAGTGAAGCAGCCGCAATTTATGCACAGCTTTCTGCTTTTCAACCTGGAGTTAGAATTCGTGTGGTTAATAATGAATTACAATTTACTGTGTCTAATAGTGCATGGTATGCGGGAGTTAATGAATACGAACTTCAAAGTAGAATTAATAAAGCCAAAGCCCGCTATGCGGAAAATGAAAAAATGAAGCGTATTTTAAATGAAAAAAAGAGAGAAGAAAAAGGAAATATTAGTCAAAAGAAAAAGGCTTTAGAAAGCGCATATCAAAAAGAGAAAAAGAAATTAACTGATGCCTTAAATAAATGCCAAGCAAAGGTTAAAGATTCACAAACATCTGTTCCTACTCCATTTGGTAATTATAGTCTATCGGAAGAGTCAAAAGATGTAACTAAAATTATCAAAAAGATAACTAATCGACTCTCCTCATTAGATAATGAATATAAAAATGTTTTAAAAAGTTGTGATGAATATTCTTCCTCAATCGATCATTGTGCATCTTTAACTGAAGTTGATAAAATTCGCCGAAAATATAATGCACTTGATATTGAAAAATCTACCTTTGATGAAGACGCAGATAAAGCTCTTGAAACCATACAAAATGATTTAAAGACATTAAAAAATTATATTGGATTTTTGCATCAACTTTATTGCAGTATGCAAGATAAAAATTTGTCTGGATATTTTGATAGAATTAAGTCAGAAGTATCCAAAATTGATATTTTTGATACTAATGCTTCAAGTAAAATGAATGCGATTTTAGTTCAAATAGAAAAAGAAATCGAAGAATTAGATAAGCGTAGGCAAGCACATCTAGAAGATGATGAAATAAGTCATAGTGTGGCATCTCAAATCAATACTTTAAATGCTTTAAAGTCATCTTTAAAACCAATGGTAGAAAGCGTTGATATCAAAGCCAATATACGCGTGGATTATACAAATGAAGCTCAAAAAAGACTTACTGAGTGCGATAATATTGTATCTACCATTGAAAATCTTGAATTTGTAGACGGCATAAATAGAGGTACCCTTGATCGCATAAAGCATAATGTAAATGCCTACCGAAGCTCTAGGATGTCAGAAAATACCGTTCGAGCACTTGATAATGTATTAAAAGAACTGCATGAAATGGAAAAGAATTGTCTTGATGATAATGATGTCTACGTGAGATTTAAAAAAGAACAGGATAAATATTATGAACTTTACATTAAACTCCAAGGCACATTAAGTGTTGAAGGGGCAATAATCGATAATGATGCATCTTATATATTAGTTGATCCAATGGAAAACATGCTTATAAATGGAGATAAAGAAAAGCAAATTTCAGATCTTCACAAGAAAAACGAATTGCTCGAAGCCAAACTAAAGGAATGTTTTCAAAGTGGTGCATATGCTGCCATTGCAGCATCTGTAGAAAAAAATCCATCAACAAAAAAGTTTAAACCAGAAAAAGATAAAGATGGGTCTATGCACATGATCTATACCCACAAAGAAAATAAAGGGGCAATATTTGATGCTTCGATTAATAAGGAAGGAAGAATTGGAATCTATCCTAGAGGTGTAATGCTTTGTAATGGAAAAGCTGCCATTACTAAAAGCGAATTAAAAAAGGTTCATTCAAGTTGTGACTGGGCAAAAGAAATAGAAGGATCATTTCATAAATTTGGTGTAGATGGAGCGTCTTATGAAGAAATGCCCGAAGAAGAATTAAATGCTCTCTATGATGAAAAAAATTATTATCAAATAAAAACTTTAGAAGAATCTATTGCTTACTTAAGATTCTTTAACTTATCTGATGATGAAATTCTTGAATTTCTATCGGATGTAGATCGTGAAAAAGTTTTAGATATTCTTGATCCGTATCGTATTATTGAGCCCATCTATAATCCTACAGAAAAGGAAAAAGATGACACTAGGGAAAGAACCCTTGATCGTAAATAACTATGCAGATAGGTAAGATACTTTTTCCAATAACTACTTTAGGTCCAGGTAGACGCTTAGGTATATGGACGCTTGGTTGTACAAGATTTTGTAAAGGGTGCTCTAATCCCGAACTACAAATATTTGATGAGACAAAAGATATTTCGGTACAAAAAATATTTGATGAGACCATAAATATGCAATTTGATGGCCTTACTATTTCTGGAGGCGAACCCTTTATTAATCCGCATGAACTAAAAGAACTAGTTGAATTATATGTTAAAGCAGGATTTGATGACATCTTAATTTATACAGGATATACAATCGAAGAGCTTATTGCAAAAAACAATAGTGATATAGATTATATCTTGACAAATATTGCGGTTCTAATCGATGGCCCATTTATTGAATCTTTAGTTGATAATGTACCATTACGTGGATCTTCAAATCAACGGGTTATAGTATTAAATAGTCATTATAAAGAAGCATATGAAAATATTTTAAAAAAAGAGAAAACAGTTGATATATTCTGTTTCGAAGATGAGGTTCATTTCATTGGAATTCCATTCAAAGGATATGACGAACTATATAAAAAACTTATAGCAAGGGGGAGAAAATATGAGTGAGTATTATTTTGATTACAAATGCATAGCTATGGGAAAACAAGATAGTAGAGTTCCCGCTGATAAAGCTCTTAATTTCTATCTTTATCAAAAATATAGCGAAAGCGTGAAAAGAGATGCAAGCGCAAAAGGAAATGATAAAAAAGGTAAGGATAACGATAGTTTAATGTGTGTACAAATTGTCATTCCTAAAGAAATGCAAAAAAAATATTATGGTGCGCAAGTCTTTTTTTCACCTAATGGTGTAGATTTTCCCGATCTCTCTATTAGCAGAAGGAAAAATGGATCAGTTGTTACTGAATGGTATTCTGAACGTGGAAGCAAGAGTGATCGAGACAAAAATTATATTTGCGACGATAATTGCATATATATAGAACCAAAAGATAATCAATTATCTGGTTGCGGTATTATTGCCTTTGTTGAAAATGATTTTAAAGAGAAACTAAACGAGAAGAATTTCTATAAATTTATTATCAATTATGCGCAAAAAGAAACTATTTCTTATCGAATTGTCGAAAAAAAATCATCCCTACACATACAAGTTTTATATCCTTTGTTAAGAGAAAATATTAAGCTTGGACTCGTAAAAAAAGGAGGCGCTAAACCTATCATGGTAAAGGATTTTGCGCCAGATCCTACTCGTGATGAACGCTTTACAAAGCAAGAAATTATTGAATTAAAAGCAAATGGTCGTAAAGAAGACGTAACAAAAAAGACAATAAAAATTAAAAATACTAATCAATATGATTACCGCTTGACTTTTTTAGAGGAAAGACATGCTGCGCATTATCTTCTTGTTGATGAATCTGATTATACCATTGAAGATCAAGCACAACGTAAGAAGGAAATAAAATTAAGTAATAAAATAAAAGAAAACGCACATCGCTGCCCGTATTGTGGAAGGCCTTTAGTAAATATAAAATATCAGAAAGGAGAAACGGCAATTGTTGGTTGTGACGGCAAATTAATTAGCAACACAGTAGGCGAGGCAAGCTTACGACATAAGTTAACACGAGTATGTTCGGCTGATCTTGTGACTCGTTCTAAACAAAATAGTCGTAGTATAAGTATAATTCAAAAAAATAGACTAATTATTCCTGATGGATACGATGAACTACCTTCCATGAATGTTGTTGTCGCTGGTTTTCCAGACTCCGGTAAAACTATTTTTTTATCTTCCATATTTGATATGCATGAAGTTAGTAATGGTCAGAAAATAAAAGCAAATTCTTATATATTACAAAAAATATGTAAAACTTTTGATAAAAAACTTCATGATAGTAAAGGCTTTGAAGAGATAGAGTTTAATAGTCTTGATGACAATTTTAAAATCGATGATACCATCGAAAGAGAAAGATGGTCAGCAAGAGGAGATATAAAAACACGATATCTTTTATCGGCCGGTAAAAATGTCGAGGCACAATCTCCTGGAGACGTCGCATGGAAGCTATCATGGCAGCCAATCGGCTTTAAATTGGGTGATTTAGGCTCTGTGTATTTTTATGATGTGCCAGGTGAAATGTTTGAACCTGGTAAAATCGATAAAGTGCGTGCATTAGACATGGCTGATTGTTTAATTGCAGTAATCGATGGTTCTCCGAAAAGAGAAGATCCTGTAGGCGATCTAGTTGAGACTCTTGAAAAAATTCCTAGACTATCTTCATCTTCTTCTGACAAAAAAATAGAAAATATGCCTATTGCAATTGTATATACTAAACATGATTTAAAATTAACCGACTACTTAGGTGAAGAAAGAAATAAGGATTTCTGCTTTGATGAAAATTGTCATGTTGTAAGAGAAAATATTATTGGTATGTTACCAAAGAATGGGAAGTATGAAGGGAGTGCTCTTGAACGTCATATTGATTGCTCTAGCTATGAGCTTGAGCAGTATCTTAAATCAAGAAACAATAATTTTAATACATTAAAACAAAAATACAAGAATATCAAATTTTTTACCTGCTCTGCACTTGGTAGTAGTTCGTGCTTAAGTGAACCTATAGGTGGGGAAAAAGAGGTACTATTTAAGCCGCGTAAACTAAGAGTTGAACTACCAATTATATGGCTCATGTATAAAAAAGGCTTAATCAAGGAGTAATATATGAACAAAATTTTAGAATGTGTTTATGCTTATATTTGTCAAAACAATTATTCTGGTAGTTGTGGCTCTGGAGATAAACTTTACAATTTGACTAAAGGTATTGGTCAAATCGATGTCGATCTGCTTTCTTCAGCTGTACAAGATATTGGAAGAAAGGGACTAAGCAATATTGATGGAAATAGTGGAAAAAAGTTATATAAAGATAGTGGTATTTATCCAAATTATGATATTTCCTCTTTTTCATATTATCCTAAAAATGGAGACTATGGAAAATTTAATAATAGATATAATGCGCTATGCTGTGCTTCATTAAGAAAAAAAGTAAAAGATAGAAGTATAAGAGGCGGCAAAGAACTTACTCACATAATTCTATTTGATAACATTCCAGATGACTTCTACGCAATCGACATGATTGGCTCTAGTCATTTTAAAAAATTTAATGATATTGATTTTGATGTTTCTCAAAGCGGCGATGATTACATATGCGAAAAGGTGCCAGAAGAAATGCCTATCATAGACTTTGAGGATACCTTCACATCAAATCAGCTTAAATCTGATAATATTTTTACTACTAGAAGAAGTAATAAAGAATATATTGCCGAAATCTTCCATGCATTAATCACATCTAAACGTCAAAACAAGCCTCTATATATAGTTTACGAACCAGAAAATTATGAGATGATTTGCAATTATTTAAAAATCACCCTTAAATTGATGCCTTCAAGTCTAGCAAATAAATTCTCCTTTGCTACCTGGGTTGGAAATAATAATGTAAATTTTGATATTTGCTGTATTCCTACTACTGATGAAAAATATATTTCATCTCTTAATGGTAATGTCATTAGAGTTACTGGTTATGACACTATGTATCTTGAAGATGAAAAAGGGTCTTTTGCTCACTTTTTATCAACTTGTGAAGAACAGGAATTTAAGGATTGGCTAGAAGCCCGTAAACGATACTTCCCATTTATCAAAGACATTAGCGATATGGATAAGATCGCGCTGCTTTATGACAACAGACTCGATAGAAAAATATCGTCCTCATATATTGATACCGAAGAATTAGTTCATAGTTTCAATAATACAATTCATGTTGTTTCTGAGCAATATAAACTTATAACTAGAATCGAAGATGAATTAGATAGACAATTAAATGGAATTTCAAATCGCTTAGATGCAATACTTGGTGTTATTGATGAATTACATTTTGAAAGTATAGAAGATTATATTCTCACACCAATTTTTGAATTATTTACAACATACAAAAATAATGGTGAACTTGTTCAAAAAACATTTGAATGGATTAAAAAAGTTTTATTTGGTATCGGAGGAGAATGTAGAGAAAAGCACTTTGAAATAGTGTCACTTTGCTTCCAATCTATACGTGCAAAACTTGGTGATAATTACGCTGCGTTTATATCTTATCTTGGTAAGGATTGGGTTGCTTTAAGCGCAAATTTCTTTGATGCTTATCTATCTAGTACAATACATTTAGAAAACTCATCTTCAGTTATTTTATCCATCCTTTCATGCCTTTTTCAAAATCTTTCAAATAAGCGTAACTTCAATCCGGATATGCGCGAGGATTTAGTTACAATGTATCTACAAAATAATTCTGATCAATTTGACAAAATAATAGACTGCATTTTCTCTAGTTCACGTCAACATTATCATGAAGAATTATCTTATATTTTTGAAATATTACTAAAAAATATTAAGACTTCCGATGTGGATGTTCGCATGAAATACTTAGGAGAATATTTTTATCAAATAAACATAACAAATGAAGCTATTGATTATATTAGAAATCGTTTTTTAACTACGGTTGAGCCCGAAGATGTTAATTTAATCCGTGCAATGTTTACTGTATTATTAAAGTACTATTTCAAGATCCCTTATAACCCTAATTTTGAAAATATTTATAAGTCGTTTGAGGCAGCAAAAAAGTTGATAGGAGATAGTACTAAAGCTAGCCTTAAAACCGAAGTATATAAATACTGGAACGATAACATTGTAAACCCAAACTATCAAAAAGCAATCGCTTCAATTGACTATGAGCGTATATCAGACAATGATATAGCAAAATATCAAAATGCTCTTTTATATCTAGACTCCCATGAAATAAAAAAACTAAATGTAATATCAAATGATTTTATTGATGCGATAAAAAAATTTCTAGATGGATATACAATTTATAAAAATCAAAAAGAGGCTGAAAAAGAACTAGTGGGTGAACGAATCGACTTCGTAGCTAAAGAGATTTCTCTTCTTGATAATAAATCAATATTAAAAATTCTTAAAAAAAATCTTGGAAAAAAAGCGATATCCTCGAAATTGAAGAAAGAAAAAATAAATAAAGTTAAAAAGAATCGCCGCGTCTCTGATTTTGCAATTATGGAGACAAAAGAATTTCTTTCTAATCCCGCGACTAGAGAAAATCATACAAAATTATGTGAAGAAGTAAGAAAGAGTAGAATCGATGGTTATAAAGATTATCGAATTATGGGTAGAGATGCCATTAACAATTTTATTGGATCAAGCATTTTTACCGCAATTATGACTATCATAGCTGCTATTCTTAGTTACTTAATTTATAAAATGATTTCCGATTCTTATTTCAGATCTATATATTTTGTTTTCGTAGGAATTACCGCGATATTTAGTGAAATAATATATTGGTCAAACTTTAAAAATAGGCGCTTCAAAAATATATTATTGATGTCTATTTGGCAAATTATACTGGTACTATTAGCAACTTTAGGAATATATGCGTTGATACGATACTTATTCATTTTAATAGGATTTTAAGGAGGTAAATTATGGCTAAAAGTGAATTTACAAAGCGAAACTCATTTAAGTATTTTATATTCTTGCTCGTTTTAGCAATTATTACAATTGGAGCGACCATCGGATCTTATTTCTATTTTGGTCGTACCTTTGAAGCTACAAATCTAAGTGAATATACAAATTTTCAAAGCAAGCTAAATTTAGGTGAAAATTTTACCCTTGATAATATTTTAGAAGCCGAAAAATATAATTATTCTTGGATTAAATCAACTAATACTAATGTCGAAGTTTATGCCTTAAATAATGAAGATGAATATATAAAAACTAGTAATATCTTATCATATTCTGAAAAGGATAAAACTTTTGGGGTTATTGGAATATCAAAAGGTAAAATAGTATTTGAAAGTTCTATAGATTCTTCTATTAATGTAACAATTCCATTTGAAACAAAATTTTCTAAATCCGATACAAATCTTATTCTTAAAGAAAATTATCCCCAATTTTATGATGATGAAATAATTGATGCAGATGAATTAAGTCTTGTAACTGAAATAACTATGTCATCTTCATTGGTGCATGATGTAAGCGACTTCTCGCTTTGTCCAAATTTAACGCGACTCATCATTTCATCACCTTATGAACCTGTATCACTTCAGGGCTTATCAACTCTTAATGATGATATTTATTTCTATGTAACTGATGGATTATATAGTGAATATATGCATTCTCCTTCTTGGTCTTTATATAAAGAGCGCCTTTTCCCCATTGTCAATTTAGAGGAAACCAACTGCACTATAGTTTTTGAATTTAATAGTGGCACAATGGAAGGAATGAGCAGTGAAGATGAATATTATTATATTAGTGTTCTAAAAGGTAAAACAATTGATGTTGAAACATATAATGAAGTGTCAAAAATGTCAAAAATTGGACATACATTCCTAGGCTGGTATACAAACGAAAATAGTAGTTCTGATTCCCTAACAAAAGTTAATAAAGATTATGTATTTAACAAGGATACAAAACTATATGCCAATTGGAATATGAATGAATATGATATCGTTTATCACGATGAATACGCAACACCTCCTGCAAGTCAACATCTAAAATATGATGAAAAAGCAAAAATCTCCTCAACTATTCTTGAACGAAATGGTTATACATTCTTAGGTTGGTCAATAAACGAGGATGCAGAATCAGTGGATTATAAACCCGGAGATGAAATATATAGCCTTGTTGCAACAGATGGAGGGAAAATAGATTTATATGCCGTGTGGGCTGCAAACTCCTATTCCATTGTATATGATGCAAATGGAGGATCAGGAGCCCCTGCAAGTCAAGAAAACATCTCCTTTGACGAGGAAGTCAAAATAAGTGAAACAAAACCAACTCGTGAAGGCTATACTTTTTTAGGTTGGTCTACAGATAGCACGGCTATGAAACCAGAATATGAATCTGGACAAACAGTTCAAGGTCTTGTTTCAGATACTAATGGTAAAGTTACTCTTTATGCCGTTTGGGCACTAAATACATACACAATTAAATATGATGCAAATGGTGGCTCAAACCCACCATCAGAACAAACAGGTATTCCTTATGGACAAGAGGTAACACTTAAAAAAGAGGAACCAATTAAAACTGGATATACTTTCGATGGTTGGTCAAGAAATAGTAAAGCAACATCAGCAGAATTTAAAGCGGGTGCAACTGTTTCAAACCTTGTTGCTGACTCCAATGGCGTCGTTACATTATATGCTATATGGAAGGTTAACTTATTTGAAATAAATTATAATGCAAATGGTGGTTCAAATGCACCATCAATGCAAACATTTACATATGACTCTTCAAACAAAATTACTACATCTATTCCTTCAAAAATAGGATATGATTTTAAAGGCTGGTCAAGAACATCAAGTGGTAGTGTACAATATACCAGCGGACAAAATATAACGGTTTCAGAAATCAATGAAATGTATGGTTATTATAAAAACAATGGCAATTCTCTTATATTATACGCAGTGTGGGAGCCAATTACTTATACTATTGAGTATAACGCAAATGGGGGAAAATCCACACCACCAAGCCAGCTTGCAACTTATGATCAACTAATAACCTTAGCTTCAGCAATTAAGCACAAAGAGGGAGATAAAGAATATAGTTTTGTCGCGTGGGAAGTAGAGGAAGGTGGAACAAAAGGCGCAAGATATTCTGCTGGCATAGCATACAAAAATCTTACAAACGAGAAAGATGGAACGGTTAAACTTAAAGCTGTTTGGAAAAAAGAGTGTGTAGCAACAGGTACCAACGTCATGCTTGCAGATGGAACCCAGAAGCGCATTGAAACACTAAATGGCGATGAAATGCTATTAGCCTGGGATTTTATGACAGGTACATATAGAGAAGTACCAATTGCAATACTCTTCTACCATGGAGACGAAGATTATTTGGTAACTACTTTAGAATTTAATGATGGTTCAGTTGTCAAAACTATAGGTTCACATGGATTCTTTGATTATGATTTAAATAAATTCGTTTACTTAGATGAAGAGAATTGCGAAAACTTTATAGGACATCGTTTTGCGCAAGAAAATTATAAGGGAGGCAACAATGAAAACTTTAATTTTATCGAATTAAAGAAAGCATATTCTTCCATAGAAAGAACAGGTGCTTATTCACTACAGACAGCATTTTGTGAAAACTTTATAACGGAAGGAATGCTATCTTTAACACCTCCAACATACGAAGGCTTCTTTGGATATTTTGAAATGGGTGAAAATATGCAATATGATCAAGAAAAAATGCAACAAGATATCGAAAAATATGGTCTATATACCTATGAAGAATGGAGCGATTATCTCACTTATGAACAATTTATTGCATTTAATGGTCCTTATTTAAAAGTAGCCGTTGGAAAAGGTCTAATTACCAAAGAACAAATCATCGACTTAATTTTAAAGGACCTGGGACAAAAGGAATAATGATAAAATGAGAATCCCTTTAACACATCAATTAAATAACTATTCACAAAGACTTACGGGGGATTTTTTACGCCTGTATAATGAATGCGTAGAAAATCTTTCTCGTGGCATCTTAACAACTCGTATCTCATTTTCTGATACAAGTGTAGACATGCAAGAAGTCTTTACTTTAGTATCAGAAGCTATTGTTTATGGTTGTCCAGAATTATTTTATATCAGCCAACAAATTGGAATGAGTTATTCTACAAATGAAGTCACTTTAACCTTCACTAACAAATATGAAGGGCAAAACTTATCAAAATTATGGGAGGCTCTTGATAATGAAATCAATCGCATTGTCGATATAATTAATGCTTTACCTAATCCATATCGTAAACTCAATCGCTTAAATAAATATTTATGCATGAGAGTTAAATATAATGCTTCTGCAGATGATAAATATTCTGATGCCTATGGGGCATTAATTTCAAAAGAAGCTAGATGTGAAGGATATGCAAAGGCCGCGAAATTAATATTAGATCGATTAGGCTTTAATTCCATAATTGCATGTGGTGATGGAATTATAGAAGGCTCAAGAGTGAGTCACACTTGGAACATCATCGAATATAAATCTAATTATTATCACTTTGATTTCACATGGAATGCGTCAAATACAAGATATGGTATTCCAGGTCAAATATATATGTTTTTAGATGATGAGACCGCTCATATTGAGCATCTTCCAAGATATAGTTACCCGGCATGCCTTAATCCAACAAAGACCTTTTGGGCTTTAAATAATGGTGTTATAAAATATCATTCAGACTTAGCAAGAATTAAGATTATTGCCTTTAATAATAACTATTTGGCAATGGCAAAAATGCCAAGAAAACTAACACAATTTGAATTGGATGATGAAATATTTACTTGGATGCAAGACGAACTCGCTGGTTATAATTATGGTTCTCAATTAAGTTATAGCTATAATGATAGAATTAATATTCTAGTTTTTTACTTCATTAATTAAAAGGGCTTAACTTAGGCGATTTAACTCGTTTTTACTAAAAAGCAAATTTATGAGTATTAATATATTGACATGTGATATATATCGTGGTACGATATATACGCTATATCGAGGGTCGATATATTTTAGAGGTAATAAATATGTTGGGAAAAGGATTAAATACTGAGATTAAATTAACTCGAAAAAAGATTGACTGGAAGAAAACCGGTAGAAACTTACAATTGCTTAGAAACGATAATATCAATCTAAGAAGGACTGTATGTCAACAACTTAATTTCCATAAGGGCAATTGCAGTGGAATGTGTGCTACATGTAAATATGATATGGAGACTGCTATTAGTAGAACTGAATTAGCCCGTATTTTCTATGTTTCCGAAAGTGTAATATTTAATTGGGAAAGTGGAAAAACACCTGTTTCACTTGAAGACATCATCTTCTATTGTGAACTTGCAGGTGTCACTATGGATGATATCATTGTATTTGATTAAAAGGGGGGAAAGAAGAATGTAAGGTTACCATTTGCCTTACATTTTTCTCTTTATTATTCTTTTAAATTATTTTTAAACTCTTTTATGCATTGGGGATATATATAATAAAAAGAATATTTTAAGTGTATAAATAATTTCCTAAAGGGGTACATTATGGAAGAATTAATAAGATTAGAAAAAGCAAAAGAGGTATATCATACTTTATGTGAGGCTCTTGATGAAAATAAGTGGCCATATGAAAAACATGAAGATGATTTTTTAATTACCTGTGGAGCACGGGGAGAAGATCTACCAATAAATATAATTATTCTTGTGGATAAAGAAAGGGAAATTGTAACTTTACAATCACCACTTCCCATTATTATTCCTCAAGATAGATATAATGCCTTTGCCATGGCTTCTTGTATTGTCAATCGCTCTCTTATGGATGGTTGTTTTTATTTTAATTATCTAAGTGGAGATTTACATTTTAGAATGTCTTTTAATTATTTAGATAGTGAGATAGGAAAAGGAGCATTTAACTATATGCTATTTTTTGCTTGTTTAGCAATTGATAAATATAATGATAAATTCTTAAAGCTATCAGAACAAAAAATGTCTTTAAAAGAAATTAAAGCATTGCTATCTTAAGGGGGCTAATTATGAAGAAGAAAAATAAATTAGAATATAGTAAAATTCTTTATAATATGTTATTTGAAGTCATCGATGAAAGGGAATATTTTTATCGTAAATTTGATGATAAATTAGTCATTCAATTCATGGCTAGATATGGAAAAATACCTCTTCAAATAAATACATATATTGATGAAGAACATGAATTTATTAAAATGATAGGAATTTTATATACTAGTTTTGATGAAGAAAAAAGACTTGAAGGGGCTATTGCTATTGCCCATTTAAATTCTTATCTTGCTAATGGTAATTTTGAATATGATATAAATGATGGTTCAATTCGTTATAAGTTAGTACAATGTTATGCTGAAAGTAAAATATCAAAAGATCTTCTTGATGATATGATTGAAAATATCCTTACACTAACAGATATATTTAGGGAAAAATTTATAAAAATAAATGATGGTGAACTTCCTTTAGAAGATTTCTTAAATGCACCTCTAACTTATTCTTAGTTTAATCTTATAAATAATATAAATGTTTCTTATTTTAAAACGAAAATAGCTATTTTTTTATGTCATTTTCTAAGGAAAATTAAGCCATTTAATAAATTTTGTATATTTTAAAAGTTTTTTGTAAAACGCTTCTTGATACTTATAAATAAGGCATAGTAATGAATATGAAATGACCATATTTAGATTTT
>X41_Pika__coassemble_12_pt1 | contig 20364 bp, 15 predicted proteins | sample X41_Pika__metabat2_high_PE_003 | metagenome-assembled genome bin X41_Pika | reverse complement strand
TTATTATATAAATCAACGGATGATATTAAGAGTGTATTTGATTCTCTTTAATGGATAATAAAAATATAAAAAGGCACTATATCGACACTCGATATATCGAATGACAATATATAACATTGACAAGTATTCTTTTAATATTTAGAATTATAGATGTTAATGAATTTAACAGAAGCATTTGATGAGGTGAAGAGTAATGATTAATCAAGTTTTTGGATTTATTTTTATAGCATTAGCTTTCATATTAACTATCGTATCTATAATAATTTTTGGCATTCGCATAGACGAAAAATCGAAGGGAATCATTAGGCATAAACGATTTTCATTGCTCGGTTTATTAGTTGCTGTAATTTTGATTCTCTTATGTGGCACAATTTCGTTCATGAGTTGGTCTTCTACTTTATTATTAATGTCTTTTGTTTTAGGTGTCGATGCTCTTCTTATCTTCCTATTAGCGCCTCGCATAGAATATAAATCAAAATGGCATTCAAGGCGCAAGTACATTGCTATTGCTTTCTTATTAGTCTCTGTTACTTTAATGCTTGGAGCATATGCTGTAGGAGATAAGGAAATAAATTTATTTGATAATATAACTAAAGTAATTTCAAGTATCTTAGGCTTTTTCACCTTAGATGCTGACTATATGGAATTTACAAAAGTAGTTAACGAAACATTTAATGGCGGATGGTATTATTTATTTTATATAGAATATTGGGCATATATTTTAATAATGCCTTTAATTGGTGGCGTCTTCTTATTAGATATTATAAGTACTATTGTTCCAGCATTTCGTCTTTTAATAAATCGAAGAAATACAAAATATGTTTTTTCAGAATTAAACGCTCGTTCCATCACTCTTGCGGAAGATATTGCTGAAAAATCTTGGAAAATAAGAACAAATCAGTCTGTTGAAAACATCGATGAAAGCGAAAAATTTTGGTTAAAAAGAGCTTGCATTGTATTTACCGATGTTTATACAGATAAAGAGTCAGAAAATAGTTCTGAATTATTAGCCCGTGCTAAAAACATTGGAGCGATTTGTATTAGAAATGATATCTTAGAAGTAACATTTCATTGGTGGGCTCGATTAAAAAGAAAATTAGTTTATTTTTTGATGGATGAAAAAGAAGAAAATAATGTCACGACAGCAATTTCATTATTATCATCTTCTAATAATAAAATCATGAATAGAGCAAAAAAACGTTGGAATCACAGAGAATACAATATTGATATGTATGTCTTTTCTTCAAGCAGTGAATCCGCGCGTTTAATTGATGAAAAGAAAACAGAAGAGAAAACAAGCATTTCTTCAAATATAAAATTACTTGTCAAATGTGTTAATGAGTATAGAAATGTAGTATTTAAAATGTTTGATGGAGAGCATAATGAGGGTAAGACACTATCTGAGACCTTCACTTTGCCAGGAACCTCTAATGATGAAATAGAAAAGAGAGATGAAGCATTAAAGCAATATGCCACTTATAGAGTGTGGAATGGATATTTTCAAAATAAAGATGAATCTAAGGAATCTAATAAATCTAATGTTAATCCTAAACACGAAATTAACATTGTGATATTTGGTGGTGGTCGTATTGCAAAAGAATATATTAAAACTGCGGTATGGTGTTATAAGATGTGCTCATCTAGTGATGATACAAAAGTTGATAAAATTAATATTAGTGTTTTTGCTAAAGATGCCGATGAATTAGAATATAAATTACATCTAGAGGCGCCGGAATTATTCAAAAATAAGGAGCTTGAAAAAGAAGAGTTAAAGCTTGAAACCGTAAGCAAAGACAAACAAAATTCAAATTTAGAAGCAACCAATGAGCCATTAAAACCAAAAAGCAAGGAATTGGAGTTTGACTGTGCTTTTAATTTTTACAAAGCCACTTTTCCTTCAAAAGAATTTTTTGATATATTTAGTGATGTCACAAAATTATCTGTACAAAAAATACTTGTAGCTTTTGGTGATGATGAATTAAATTATGATGCTGCTCGCCTTATTAAAGATCTATTTGAAAGAGAGCAAGGGATACGTAACTCCCATGCACCGATGTCTATTGAGTTTGCTATTGAAAATGATGATTTATATCAAGTTTTAAATAATCAATTTGTGAATAATGAAAATTATAATAGCTGGTGTCTTCTTCGACCATTCAGTGTATTAAAAAACTGCTTCTCGTATGAATGTGTCTGCTTAAGTGATTTAGAAAATCGAGGTCTTGAAGCAGATAGGATATACCAACAAGATAAAAGTGTAGATGAATTCTTACAAACAAATTATGCATGGAAATCGTCAGTTGCCACGGCTTTACACTCAACATACAAATGGTTTAGTAAAGTAAAAATCGGTGACAATGTAAGCGGAATGTATAATGCAATGCTCAATGGATTAAATGACGATAAACAAAAAGAATTAAGTGATAAAGTATATTGGTTAGAGCATAAGAGATGGAATGCATATATGGCTTCTGAAGGTTATCGTTGTCCATCCGCGCATGAATTTGCTGTTTTGGCTTTTACTCCTGCGGTTAGAATAAAAGGCCCAAATAATGATGATGAAAAAATAGAAGTTGCCTTTAAGAGAAGAGGACATCAAGATCATTTCCGACGCTTACATGCTTGCATGCTTGAAAGCGATGGTAAATATACTAAGATTGAAGAATTATTTGCAAAATTGGGTTATATATATAGTGCTGAAAAGAAAATAAAAGAGGCAATATGTGATGCACAAGAGAATATAAATAAAGAAAAAACACTATCAGGATGGCTTAATGAATACATTTTATATGACCATGAAGAAGTAGATGATCTTGATAGATTAAGTTTATTAATTACATTGATAAAAATGAGAAATTATAAAAAAGAATTAATAAATAAGGTAACGGTAGGCGAAACCGATTCTGATCCTTTGTCAGGTGTTCGTGATATTGTAAATGATACTGATAAACTTCGCTTATTAATTAAAAAGTTCCAACGTGAAAATTGGAAAGGAAGCGCAAAAATCGAATTAGATGATATTAAACAAGAGATTAATGGTGCAAGAAAAAGTAAGTACTTACCTAGATGGTTTAGGAATAAACTTGGTAGAATTAATTTAAATAGAGCCAGCAAAATAATGAATAGTTCTAGAAAATTAAGTCTATTAGTTGCCTTAATTGAAATTGATGGTAAAAAGAAAGATCAAAAAATTAAATCTAAAGAAGTTAAAAAGATTATAAAGAGTGCGAAAGGGACTAATTATTTAGATTTATTCCATGGAACTGATATAGATGATACTGCTAAACTATGTTCGTTGTTTGAATTGATTAAAGCCGAAAATAATAGTGAAGATGCTGTAATTAAGAAAATTGAAGATCAGGAATTTAAAGATACATTTAATAAAATCATCGATAATAATAAAGCAACCGCTAACGAAAAAAAGATTTTAGATAAATATGATTTACTAAGTTTGCTTGTAACTTTAATTTTAGATAGTACTGATTATAAGGATTACGATATTAGAATAAGCAGAGGATTATGTTTACAAGTATTAAAGAAACAGATAATAAATCTATATGATCCATCTGGTGAAAATAAGAAACCCGAATTTACCTCGGCCATAAAATCGCTTATAAATGCTGAAGGTAATAATAGAGTTATAAAAATTTCCGATAATTTAACTCTTGTAAGGTTAAAGGACTTTAAAGGTATTAATGTAAGTAAAATGAAATATAAATATCCTATTACAGGGAATCATGAATGGGGTATAATAGATAAAAAAGGAGGAAAAAATAATGTACAAGCCAAAACCAATTAGTACCGATGATGTTGTTGTAAGTGATGATATTTTAGCTCTTGCCGAAAAGCTCGCGGAAAACACTCATGAAGTATGGGCAGAAGGTAAATTAAATGATGGATGGAAATATGGAGAAAAGTTAGATAAAGAAAATAAAACTCATCCTCTTATTGTTCCTTATAATGAGCTATCAGAACAAGATAAAGATTATGATCGACGTACATCATTAGAGGCTTTAAAGCTACTAATTAAATTAGGTTATAAAATAGAGAAAAAATAGGAAAAATTTATATTTTTATAACCGTTTTATAAATCATAGGATTAGGGATTTTATATCCCATCTACCATAAAAATGAACAATAAAAAAGAGTCTTGTATTGGTTACAAGATTCTTTTATTTATATAAAAAATGTTGTCTATCGCGCCTTAAAAGTACGTCGCTAAGAGGGCCATAATAAAGTAACATTAAAGCATAAGGTTAGTGAAAAAAATACACTACCTGATATGGAGGAAAAACATTTATGGATAGTAACATTTTATTAACAAAACGTAATGTTGACATTGTGTTTTGTATTGATGGGACAGGTAGCATGGCCCCTTGTATTGACAACGTAAAAACGAATGCTAAAAGATTTCATATGGAGTTTGTCAGCAAAATGACAGATCTCAATAGTGAAATTGATTCCATGCGTGTTAAAGTCATCGTTTTCCGTGATTATAAAGATGATGGAGACGAGGCTATGGTTGAAAGTCGCTTCTTTGAATTAGATCAAGATCAAGAAGACTTTGAAGAATTTCTTGCTGGTGTAACTGCAAACGGTGGAGGAGATAATCCTGAAAATGGTTTAGAAGCTTTATATTATGCAATGCAATCTGACTTCACTACTGGTATTAAAGATCGCCAAGTAATCGTTTTATTTACTGATGCCGATGCTTTACCATTAAAAGAAAGAGCAGGAGAAGGTAATTATCCTAGCGATATGGTTGATATGGATGGTTTCTATAAGACTTGGGCTTGCCAATCTCAAACATCCGGATCAAATCTTCGCGAAAGAAATAAAAGACTAGTTATGTTTGCCCCTGAAAAAACAGTATATGAAGAACTTAAGACAACGATGAATCGTAGCTTCTTTAAATCTGTTGATATGGCTTCAGGTCTTGAAGATATTGATTTCCAAGAAATTATTAATTTGATCGCAGCTTCTGCAAGTAATTAATTTTAAACAAAAAAAGGAATGGTGAATAGCATATCTTTTAAACTATTCACCCAATTTCAGGGAGGATATTATGTTATCATCAAATATTATTTCAACCAAACGTAATATAGATATTGTCTTTTGTATCGATGGAACTGGTAGCATGTGGCCATGTATTGATAGTGTTAAAAATAATGCAAGACGCTTCTATAGAGATTTTGCGAAATCTATGACCGATATGGGAAGTACAATTGATATGTTAAGAACAAAAATCATTGTATTCCGTGATTATAAAAGTGATGGACAAGACTCTATGGTAGAAAGCCGCTTCTTTGAATTACCATTAGAAGAACAAGAATTTTCTGATTATTTAGATGGTATTGAAGCAAGTGGTGGATGTAATGAAGATGCCAATGGCTTAGAAGCTTTATATTTAGCCATGAAATCTGATTTTACAACTGGGCCAAAAGATCGACAAGTAATTGTTTTATTCGCAGACACTACTGCTATTCCTCTTGGAACACGTAGAAAATGTAGTTATTATCCTCGCGATATGGTCGATGAAAATGGATTACTTGAAACATGGATATGCTCTCAAAAACATCCGACAAAGTTAAGAGAGAGAAATAAAAGACTTGTGATGTTTGCTCCTGCGGGAACATGTTATGAAGAGATGCGTTCATTATATAATCGAAGTACATTTACACCAGTTAGAATGGATAGCGGTTTAGAAGATATTCCTTTTGATAGCATTATTAAAATTATCGCGGCTTCGGCAAGTTCTGTTTAATTAAAAGCATATTTAAAAAGTAGATCTTAAATTTGTAAAGTATGGTGCAAAAAAATGCTTTTATTGAACGAGATTTACTGCTGCAGAAATAGTAGATTTCTTTCCAATAAAACAAGGCTATTATAAATAATTTAAATTTGGAGAAAAAAAGAAATGATAGAAAACTCATTAACAACAGAACGTATTATTAACATTGTAATGTGTATAGATGGCACAGGTAGTATGGTTCCTTTTGTTGATAATTTAAAAGCAAATGTCAATAAATTATATCCAGAGTTTGTCAATAGGTTTGATGACTTCAATAGTGAATTTACATCTATGCGCGTAAAGGTTATTGTATTCCGTGACTATCGCGAAGATGGAGATGAAGCAATGGTACAAAGCAAATTCTTTGAATTGCCTAATGAAGAAGAAGAATTTGAAAAGTTTATAAATGGTATTGAAGCAGCGGGTGGTGGAGATATGCCAGAAAATGGATTAGAAGCATTATATTTAGCCATGAAATCTGATTTCACTTCTGGAAGTAAAGATCGTCAATTTATTGTCTTATTTACTGATGCTGATGCATTGCCATTAAAAGCAAGAGAAGGAGAAGCAAATTATCCTCGTGATATGGTTGATGAAGAAGGTCTTCTTGATATATGGAACTGCAGTCAACATGATGAGAGCGTTAAACTAAAAGAAAAAAATAAAAGACTTATATTATATGCTCCATATGGCTCTTATTACATGCATATGTGTAAGAAAGATACTGGATTTAATAGATGCATTTTTAAAGAATTTGATGCGAATAGTGGTTTAAGTGATGTTCCTTTTGATGACATCATTGATACTATATTTCGCTTTGGATATGGATATCTAGATTATTAACTACAAAAAGGGGGAAGATGTAGCAATGAAATATGAACAAATTTATGAAGTAGATTCCGAATTTATTAAAGACGGAAATATTTTTTGGGAAACCGCAGGTAGTATAGAATATATTACTGCTACTTATGCAGGGAAAAGATACTTTATTAAACGTAATATAAGCTTTTTATATCCCTCTAGAGCCGGACTGCCAGAAGCTATATATAATACGTATAAAGAAGAAGAGGATTATATAAGTGCAAGGCAAAAGCAAGTGCGTTATTTGACAAAAAAATTTGATTTTGATAGAGACCATATTGTATGTGAGTTAAATAATTTTTGGGATAGTGAAAAGATGTATGTAACTGTGACACGTCTAGTTTTAAATCCTCTTCCAAGGAATTTTGATTATTCATCGCTATCACTAGTTGAATTTATAAAGTTGGCAAAAGATGCTGCTTTGTTACTTAAAAAGATTCATGAATCAGGAGTTATTCATGGCAATATAAGAAATACAAATTTTGTTATTAGGAAAGAAGAGGATTCATATATCCCATATTTAACTGATTTTGAAGATGCTTATCCTATGGATGAAATACCTGATTATGACCATATTGGTGGTAGTGAAGGATATGAAAGTCCAGAATTAATACTTTATAAACTTGGGGAAGATATGCCAAGTGATGAAATTACAACTGCAACTGATATCTTTTCATTAGGGGTTGTATTCCATAGATGGTGGACAAAATCTTTTCCAAGTATTGATTTAGAGCATGGTTCAGTAGGGGCGGCTATTTGCCTAAATAAGAAAGTCACTATTGATGATAAATTTGATGTTCGTATAGGTGAACATTATGGAGTTACTTTAAAAGAACTTATTAATTGGATGTTAGTTAAAGATCCTTTAAATAGGCCTACGGCAGAACAAGTAGTAGATGTTCTTTCTGATAAAAGAGGCATTAAATAAACGCGTTTAATTTGGAGAAAAAGAAATGATAGAAAACTCATTAATTACAAAATGCACTTATAATATCGTATTGTGCATAGATGGAACTGGTACCATGAAGCCATTTATAGAAAATTTAAAAAATAATATCAGCCACTTCTATGAAAGTTTTGCAAAAGAAATAGATGAATGTTTTGGGGATTATATATCTTTTAATGTACGTGTAAAAGCTATTGTATTCCGTGATTATCTTTTTGATGGTGAAGAGGCTATGGTAGAAAGTCCTTTCTATGAATTGCCTAGTGAAGAAGAAGCATTTGTAAAGTTTATAAATGGAATTGAGGCATCTGGTGGAGGGGATAATCCTGAAAATGGATTAGAAGCATTATATTATGCGATGCAATCTGATTTTACTTCGGGATTCAAAGATCGTCAAATTATTGTTTTATTTAGTGATGCTGATGCATTGCCATTAAAAGAAAGAGCAGGAGAAGGTAATTATCCTAGCGATATGGTTGATATGGATGGTTTCTATAAGACTTGGGCATGCCAATCTCAAACATCTAAATCAAATCTTCGCGAAAGAAATAAAAGACTTTTGATGTTCGCGCCACATAATTCTTTTTATGAAAAATTGGGACATTCCTTCAATAGATGTTTATTCATACCCGAAAGCGGGCAGTTTGGACGTGGAGATATAGACTTCGAGAATATCATTGATTATATTCTCCGAGTGGCAACTAATTAATCATTTATTGTGAAAATAAAGAATTGATGAATAGTATTTGTTGAGAAAGCGAAAGATATTTTCTTAAGTTTAGGAGATAAAAATGAGTGAACAAGAAAAAAATCCATTAGGTTATAGTCTTGATTTTATATTTTGTATTGATGAATCAGAAAGTATGGAATCATGTATTGAAAGTGTAAAAAGAAGTGTTGATCGCTTTGTTACGGACTGTTTTTTAACTTTTGATGATAACGGATTGATGATTGAAAACATACGAGTAAAAACTATTGTATTTCGTGACTATAAAAGTGATGGGCAAAATGCCATGATTGAAAGTAGATTTTATGAATTTCCTCAAAAAGAGGGAGAATTCTTTAATTATCTAGATGGAATTAAACCAAGTGGAGGATGTAAAGAAGGAACAAACGGACTTGAAGCTTTATATCTAGCTATGAAATCAGATTTTAGTGATAGTAAAAAAAGTCGACAAATCATTGTTCTTTTTACAGATTCTGATGCTATTACTCTTGAGTTAAGAAAAGATTGTGATTCATATCCTTGCGATATGGTAGATGATGAAGGATTACTTGCAACATGGGGGTGTGTAGAAGGTTACAAAACCAAGTTAAAAGAAAGAAGTAAAAGACTAGTGATGTTTGCACCGCGTAATACATATTATGAAGAAATGAGTCGAATTTTTAATAGGAGCATATTTGTTCCTATTGATATTCACAAAGGTTTAGATGATTTTTCTTTTAATGATATTTGTTGTCTCACGGCTGCTTCATCAGGAAGTTGCTAAACAAAAGGAGGGAAGATAATTATGATATATGAAAAAGAATATGTTGTTGATAATAAATTTATAAATGGAACTAACATCAAGTGGTTATCAACTGGTAATGGCGAATATATTATTGGTACAAGTGGTGGGAAAACATATTTTATTAAGCGAAATATACATATTCGATATCCTAAAAAAGGATTACCAAAGGTAGTAGCAGATCAATATAAACAAGAAGCCAACGCGATAAAAGATAAGCAAAATAAATTGCGTAATTTAATGGAAAGAGGAGGTCTTAGTTTAGATAAAGACCATATTGCCGTTGAAGAAAAAAACTTTTTTGATAACGAAAAAATGTTTACAACGGTAACAGGTTTTATTCCTAACACATTTCCTAAAGAACATAATTTTAGTGATTTATCTCTTGATGAATTTATTCAATTAGCCAAAGATGCAACCATATTAATTAAGAAGCTTCATGAATGTGGCGTTATCCATGGAGACTTAAAAGAAGGAAATATGCCTGTACGGCAAGATGGTAGTAAATATATTCCCTATTTAATTGACTTTGATACAGCATATGCAAAAACTGATATACCAAAAGTTCATGAAAGCATTGGAGGTAGCGAAGGATATCAAAGCCCGGAAATAATACTTTATGGGGTAGATGAAGATGCATTACCGGAAACAATTACACCCGCAACTGATATATTTACCCTAGGACTTGTTTTTCATAGGTGGAGAGTAGGATCATTTCCAAGCATTGATGTAGATCATGGCTCAGTTGGACTTGCTCTATGTTTAGATAAAGAAGTAATACTTGATGATAAATTAAATGTTCGTATTGGTGATAATTATGGAGCAACGCTAAAATCACTTGTTAACTGGATGATTGCTAAAGAGCCTTCAGATAGACCTAGTGAAGATCAAGTATTAAAAGTTCTTTCAGATGAAGCAAGTGTTCCAGAAAAGTTCCATAAGGGCAATGATGAAAAACCATTTGATTTAGAAGTTTGGTCTAGTCATAAGTTAATTGGTACGCTTCTAACTCCTGATGAATTAAGAAGTAAGGGACTTAGATCATTAAAGCGACTTAATGAAGGTGGTAGAGATGGGCTTAAATATTTAGTTGTATCAAGTGATGGAACTAGACAAAAATTATCTATCGACGAGCTTTGTGATAATGGTTATGCTACTCGTAAAGACGCAGAAGTAGAAGCACCTTGGGATGAACATATGATTGAATTTGAACCAACAGACGTCATCATTAAAAAGGGTTATGCTCGAATTCGTAGAATGCAAGTAGGATATAGAAAGCGTTATCTAATAACTTCAACACGGGGCTTAGAATTTGATAAGGGGCATGAATGGCTTATTAGTGAAGGACTTGCACATCTAAAGAAAGTTTCCGTTGATGTTGATACACCTTGGCCAGAGCATGGATCTTCTTATAATTTAGAAAATTTAGCAATTTTAAAAGTAAAAGAAATTACTAAAGTAGATGCAGGAGGTAGACACTGCTATAGGATTGTTTATCAAGATAGGGTACAAGAGAATGTACCAGGAAGTAATGTTAGAATGATGGGGTTAATAAGAAAATGACAAACGATATGAGATTTAAATTTTATTCAATATTAAAAAATGAAGATGCCATGCCTTATATTGGTAGAAACTTTTTGGTGGCTGCTGATGGATTAGGTGGTGCGGGTTCAACTATTCATAGAATCAATCGCGAAAAATATCATATTAATCGCGAAAATATATTTAGTGATATTTCTTTTGAACATAGTGTATTGAGTACTTATATTGATGAATTGATTGAACCAATGCTAGACGAAGTAGATGATACATCTGCCTTATGGGCATCTAGAATTGTTATGGGAAGAGTAGTTTATGCTCTTAGTGAAGGCGATTTTAAAGAAGCAAATTTAGAAGATGAAGAAGTAAGAAAAAATCTTACTGATTATATTTCTAAAGGTTTAAATGATGTAGCTAATAGATTTAATTTACAAAATGGTGAATATTCTGGTCAGCATCTTTTGCCCACCACTTTAGCACTTATCCATTTTAAAGAAGAAGATGAATATGTGGAAGCTGAAAGCATTTGGGCTGGTGATTCTCGTCTTTATGCTCTTACGCTAGAAGGATTAAAAATATTATCAATAGATGATGAAGATGCTTCCGGAGCTATTACAAATCTATTTTATGCCCATAATGAGAAAACTCATCTTAACTATTTAAAACATAAAATAAATAAGCCATGCATTCTTATGGCTGTTAGTGATGGTGTATTTGATCCATTTGATCCTCATGATCATTTAGGAGTTGAATATACTTTGTTATCTATAATTAGAGAAAGTAATTCTTTAGAGGAAGTTAAAGATAACTTATATAATTTCTTTCAAGCAGTACGTGGTGATGATGCCACAATGGCGTTTGTCTCATTTGGTTTTACATCATTTGAAGATATAAAAGAAAAGTTTCAATTAAGGACAGAAGAAATATCTATCACTTGGGAAAAACAAAGAGAATTTTATGATACCCTTCAAGTCATGAACCAAAGCAAAGAAGAAGCTTATCATTACGTTACTTCACGAACAAGAGATATGTATAATAAAATTGTCAATACTTATCTCTCAAACTTAGATTTAGAAGATGAAAAAAGTTGGGGTAAAATACCTCCTACAATGAAGGAAACGATAAGTGACTTGGCGAAAAAGAAAATAACATATAAAAAAGAAAGAGAGGATGCTATTGATGAACTTGCTAATGATGTAAGAAAACATCCTCAAAAAAGCGATACTTATTTTAAAGATTCTAAGATTATAGACGTAAAGAAATTACATGAAATCGCGGATAACGATGTTGGAGCCGTGCGTATAAAACATGGTAAAAAATTATTGAATGAAAAAAGAAAAATTATCCAAAAGCTAATTGATGAAAAAGTGGATTATTATCTTAAAAAATCTCGAGAATATAGAGATAATAATAAAGACGTCAACGATAGGTGTGATAGAAAAGCAATGCGTGAACATATGGATAAAATGTTTACCGCTTGGCAACAAATAGATCGAAAATTATATAATCTTGATGGTAGATGGGTAGAATATATCAATAAATTTGAAGGTGATGATCGCGAATTGGTTCAAAAAATAAGTGAAACAGTTAAAGATTGGAAAGGTGAAATGGGAATTTGTTTAAATAAATCGCTAGAAAATATTTGTAAATATTTAAAAAATAATCCCGATAAAATTGATGAATTATTAACTGAAGAAGCTATAAAAAAATATCATTTTGATATATTTACGGAAGACTATATCACTAATCAAAAAGAAGAGTGTCGTAAGGTAATTACATCTGCTCTTATAGAGAGAAAAGAAGAAGTAATTCCTGACATTGTAGAATATCTTGCCGAAAAAGAAGATAAACAAGCTACTATCATTGATGGATTATATAATGCTACAAAGCTTCAATCATGTCGTACATATCACAAATTTAAGAATTTGGATAAAATGGAGCTTAAACAGCACGAAATGAAACTAAAAAGCCTAGAAAATGGCTATATTAGTTTAGTAACCAAATGAGAAGATTAACCTTAAACATCTCTTGTAATCATATTTCTTTATTTGGTAATAGCTTAATCCAATATACTTTATATGGAGTAGATAAAGAAAAAGTAGTACTTGAATTAACTCAAAAACAATATACTTTAATGGAATCAAGAGCTAAAAGAGCCTTTTATATCCGTTGTCCTAAAGAGTTAATTTTAAAAGAAATAGATAGTGCTCCAAATAGTAAAGCTTTAAAGGCTATTACGGAAAAATATTATCTATGTGATGCTTGTGATTTTAATGATATTAATATCTATGGTGTAAAAAGATTATTAAAAGCTGTTGTAGAAATACTTTATCGATATCCTAGATTAAGAAGTAAATTATGTTTTATAGGTACTCATCATGCCATGGAAAAGATGTTAATCAAATTAGAACAAGGTGATGATGTGATAATAAAAGATCTCAATTTACAATATATATGCTCTATAGATAATGCCAAAAAGGTGGGAAGAATTGTTCATCATATCGTAGCTAAAACTATAGAACAACATGAAATATATATTGCTACTGCTATTAATGCTTATGGCCTCCTTGATGCCGTATTATTAGATAAAAATGATTATGAAGGATATGCATATTTAGATGTCATATCTAATATGCGTGAAAGTGAAGCTATGGGATTTCATCCTAAAGGATGTAATACTCCAGAATCAGTAGTCTATCATGAACTTGGTCATCTTATTGATAATATGTGTAATCTTTCCGAGAGTTATGAATTTAAATCTTATTATAAAACTCTATCTAGATATGATATAGAAAAGGGTTTATCTCAATATGCCTTAGAGAATGATAAAGAATTTATCGCTGAGGCATTTGCAGAATATATGAGTAATCCAAAGCCCCGTCTAATAGCAATGAAAGTGGGGGAATTGCTAGATAGGGCTTATGGATCACTCACCTAAAGTATATTATAATTCGTTTTGAATTATAAGAAGCTAAATCAATTTTCTTGATTTAGTCTAATAGGATCAGCGGCTTTTTGGGGGTCTGCTGATCCTTTTTAGTAAAAAAAATAAAAATCTACCTACATAAATATTTGAAGAAAAAAGAGACATAGATAATTAAAAAAAGCCTAGATTTAGGGGTTTTATAAATATATTTATCTTATTAATATATCCAACAAGTGGCAAACTTTAGCCACTGTGTATTACAAAATATCTTGACCAAATCATTATATGTTATCTTGACTAAATTATTTACCAGGTGGTGATATTTTTGATGCCACCTGTGAGCTAAAAATAGTATTTTTTATGTAAACAAGGCATTATATGAATTGATTTAACTACCGAAAGGAATATTAATTTGATATAGAAAAACTATCACAAATAAGATGTAGTAGTTCTTTATTTGAACAAACAATAACTCCATCATCCCCAAGAGGATATGGTAAACCATCAAGATTTCTAATAAGAGCATCTTCTTCTAAACATATGATAATTCTAGGAGTTATATCCCATATATTTTTAGTAATAACTACAGTGCCATGAGGTCTACTTAATACTAAAAAAGAATAGTCCATAGAGGCATCACCAAAAATACGAATTTTAGCAATCTTAGGATATAGTTTTTTAATAGCAGGATGTTGTATATCCGCCATAATATTTGATTTTTGATGAGAATAATCATCAAAACTAGCAAGAGCATTATTTAAAGTTATATCTTTATTAACAGTTGTTTTTATGTTGTTAAAAAACATCTAGTTCCTTTAGTTGCATAGATCCATTCCGAAAAATATAGAGGATAAATAACTCCAAGAACTATTTCATTATTATCTATTAAGGCACATTGCATACCAAATAATCTTGATACATTTGTCATATTGCATGTGCCATCAATTGGATCTATAGTCCATGTGCGTCCCTTTATAATTTCTGAAGCAGAAAGTTCCTCTCCAAGAATATGATCAGAAGGTTTTTTTCTTTTATAGCATTAGAAATATATTTTTCAATACTTATATCAATATCTGTAACTAAATCAAATGTGCTTTTTTGAGAAGTATTAAAAGAAATATTTACATTTTTTTAAATGATAAAGAAATCTGTTCTTTAATAAAACTTAATTCACTAGAATAATTCACTTTAATCTTTCAATTAAAAAATTACTTAAGACGCTTACGTTAATTAACTTCAGCATGTTCATCATTCGTTAATTCTATTAATCTTGATTGGGCCTCAGAGTGACCTTGATCGGCGGCTTGCTTATACCAATGTATGGCAAGTTCATAGTCTATATTTACTCCATTTCCGTGTTCGTAACAACTCCCATACTGATATTCGGCCGCCGCGACACCTTGCACAGCAGCTTTTCCATACCAAAAAAAGGCTTTTTCATAATCTTGAGGAACACCTAAACCTAAATTATAGCAAATACCTAAATTATATTGTGACATCGCTTCATCTTGCTGGGCAGCCTTTTCATACCAAAACGCCGCTTTTGCATAATCTTTAGTAACGCCAATCCCATATTGGTAACAGAATCCTAGATTATTTTGAGCCATAGCAAGTCCTTGCTCAGCCGCTTCAGTGTACCAGTAAACAGCCATTTTGTAATCTCGTTGCACTCCAATCCCCTCTTTATACCATACTCCTAAATTATGTTGGGCCCTAGCAAATCCTTGATTCGCGGCTTTTTCGAACCAATAAACAGCTTTTTTGTAATCTCGTTGCACTCCCTTCCCATCTCTATAACATATTGCTAAATTATGTTGAGCCTTACTATCACCTTGCTCAGCAGCTTTAGTGTACCAATAAACAGCCATTTTAGGATCGTATAAGACAACTATTCCACAATCATAGCAGCGCCCTAGATTATATTGAGCCATGGCAAACTCTTGATTCGCAGCTTTTTCGAACCAAAACATCGCTTTAGTATAATCTTGAGATACGCCTTCACCTTTTTCATAGCAGACCCCTAGCTTATTTTGAGCAAATGCATCGCCAAGATTTGCATCTTTCTTAAGTCTTATGATTGTTTCATCATCGATATCAGATAGTGATTTAGGATTTAATCCAAGAATTTTTTCTTTTTGTCGATCAATATTCATATTTAGTGTCAAAAAAATTATAGTATCGCCGAATGTTTCCTTTAGAACTGATAGCTTTTCTTCATAACTTTCAATTGATGTACCCTGCTCTTTTAGTAGGCTAATAATTCTTTCGGCAGATAAGTATTGGCCTTTACATCCTATTATAGTTTCGCATGGGAGATTAATCGAAAGATGAGGCTTGTTGCTTTGACGCACAAACTCTAATTCTTTATGAATAGATGGTGAAAGTACAGAATTCTCGCTTATATAAAATATAACTCCTTTACAATTTGGATTAGAAATATAGTCACGTGCAGATTTCTCCCAATTTTTTCCTGGAGGTAGTCCTTCGTCATACCACATTTTAATGGCATTTTTTCCACTTTGTAGTCTATGAAGACTTTCAAATACTAATTTATAATCCTTGTGTGAATAACTTACAAAAAAATAATCTTCTTCATAGCGAGGTGGTAACCAATCAATTTCGATTTTATTTATGTCATCGCAATTTTTAATTAAGGCGATTTTATCTTCTACTAAATATTTTTCATCACTCATTTTATTTTACCTCACATGAAACAAACATAGCAAAATAGATAAGCATTATCAAGCGCATGTATAATCTCTTATCTTAATGTCATTATTTATTTGCTTTTAATTCTTTTAGAGCCTCTTTAGCTTCTTCACATCCCTGTTCAGCCGCTTTAGTATACCAATAAACAGCTTTTTTAGGATCTTTTAAGACACCTTTTCCAAAATCATAGCAGTTACCTAAATTATATTGAGCATTTATCTGGTTTTGATTAGCGGCTTTCTCATACCAAAACATCGCTTTTGCATAATTTTTAGTAACTCCTTCCCCATTTTCGTAGCTGACCCCTAGATTATTTTGAGCATCAGCATCTCCCTGCTCAGCTGCTTTAGTATACCAATAAACAGCTTTTGCATAATCTTTAGTAACTCCTTCTCCGTTTTTATAGCAGTTACCTAAATTATATTGAGCAGATGCATATCCCTGTTCAGCTGCTTTATTATACCAATAAACCGCTTTTTGATAATCTTTAGTAACACCATCTCCGTTTTTATAGCTGACCCCTAAATTATATTGAGCAGCAGCATGTCCTTGTTCAGCCGCTTTAGTATACCAATAAACAGCTTTTTTATCATCCTTTTCTACTCCATATCCTTCTTCATAGCAAAAGGCAAGATTATTTTGAGCAAAACTAAGATTTTGTTTCGCAGCCCTTTCAAACCAATAAAAAGCTTTTTCATAATCTTGAGGAACGCCTTCCCCACTTTGATAATAGCAGCCTAGATAATATTGGGCTAATGCGTATCCTTGCATAGCTGCTAGTTCAGTCCAATAGGAAGCCTTCTTATAGTTTTGCGCTACTCCAACACCACGATAATAAAGATCTGATATAGCAAATTGTGCGTTAACATATCCTTGTTCTGCGGCTTTTTCAAACCAATACGCGCTATTTTTACGATTTTTTCGAACTCCATGGCCATTGTAATAACAAATTGCTAAATCATTTTGAGCTTCTGCAAGTCCTTGCGTAGCTGCCTTTTTATACCAATAAACAGCTTTTGTATAATCTTGAGGAACACCAGTTCCATCACGATAACAAACGGCTAAATTGAATTGAGCTTCTATTTGTCCTTGACTTGCGGCTTTTTCAAACCAATAGACAGCTTTTTTATAATCAAGTGGTATTCCAAACCCATTCGCGTAGCATATACCTAAATAGAATTGGCCATCGATATTATCCTGTTTCGCAGCCTTTTCATACCAATAAAAAGCTTTTTTATAATCCTCTTCTTCATCACTTCTATATAAATAACAATTCCCTAGATAATATTGTGCTTCATCATGTCCTTGACTTGCAGCTTTAGTAAGCCAATATATGGACTTTTCAAGATCTTGATGTAAGAAAAGACCTTCATAATAATATATTCCTAAAATCCACTGAGCTTCTACATCCCCTTTATTAGCTATTCTTTTTAAATCCTTTATTGTTGATTTCCCATCGATATTAGTGCAACGATTATCCTCTAGTTCAATAATTTTTTCTTTTTGTATATCTACATTATCATTAATATTTAAAGAAGTAATATCACTATTAAATGTTTCACTTAATACTTCTAGCTTTTCTTCATAATTATCTATTTTTACACCTTGTTCATGTAACTTAGTAAGCATCTCTTCAGGGGATAAATATTTACCTTCATATCCTTTTATCCTTTCGCAAGGAAGACTAATTGAAAGATAAAATCTTTTTCTCTTTTTAACAAATTCTATTTCATCATAAAAAGATTCAGAAAGGATAGAATTCTCACTTATATAAAATATAGCCCCATTACATTCACCATCAAAAATATGCTTTATAGCATTACTTTTAAAATTCTTGCTATTAATAGGATTGATATCATACCATGTGTTAATGCTATATTTTCCATTTTGTAATCTATAAAGATTTTCAAATACTAATTTATAATCAGAAGGTGCATAGCTTACATAATAGTAATCATCGATATCACGAGAAGGTAACATATTTTTACTAACTTCTCTAAGATCTTTGCTCTGTTTTATCAATTTGATTTTATCTTCTATATCAAGAACTTTATTGCTCATTTTATTAAGCCTCCCATGAAATAAATATACAAAAAAAGTGAAGTTGTATCAATTGTAGATACTACAAAATCAAGCCTTTAGATAAGATAGAACTATGGAGGTTATGATCGATAGAGGGTAATTATAATGTATCAGTATTTAAGGTTAGCAACCGATTTAAGAATTGATTGTATTCTCCTTTTATTAGGATTTATCACTCATTATTCTTCCCAATGCTTCTTTAGCGTCGTCATCTCCTTGCTCGGCAGCCTTCTGATACCAAAACACAGCTTCTTTTTCATCTTTTGATACGCCAGTACCAGTCTCATAACAATCACCTAAAGCAAATTGAGCATCCATGAGACCTTGATCAGCAGCCTTTTGGTACCAAGATAAGGCCTCTTTATCATCTTGAGTTACTCCCAACCCTTCATCATAACAATTTCCTAAAGAAAATTGGGCAAAGGCATGCCCTTGACTTGCAGCTTTTTCAAACCAAGATACTGCTTTATCATAGTTTTCTTTTCCATCGACATTAAATGCGTAGTAAAGGCCTAAAGCACATTGAGCGTTAGCATATCCTTGCATTGCAGCCTTTTCCATCCAAGACATCGCTTTTTTAATGTCTTTTGGAACTCCAATGCCACTTTCATAACAATTTCCTAAAGAAAATTGAGCTTCAGCATGTCCTTGATTTGCTGCTTTTTCTAACCAAAAAACAGCCTTTTCATAGTCTTTTGACACTCCTGTTCCAAGTAAGTAGAAAGACCCTAAAACAAATTGTGCATTCGCGTTTCCTTGATTTGCGACCTTTTCAAGTTCTTTTATTTTTTCTTCATTCTTATCAGTTGTTTCTTCACTACTCAATCTACGAATTTTATCTTTTTGTCTTTCTATGTTCTCGTTAAATGAAATAAAAATAATTTTATCATGAAATGTTTCGCTTAATACTTTTAGTTTTTCTTCGTATGTGGTTTCATCAATAGAACACTTACCCTGTCTCTTTAATAATGTGAGCATAGTTTCCGCGGATAAGCATTTACCTTCATATCCTTCTACCATTTCGCAAGGAAGATTGATGGATAAATATGGCACACCACTATTCTTTACAAATTCAATTTCTCTATGAATTGATTGTGAAAGAATAGAGTTTTCACTTAAATAAAATATTACTCCTTTGCAATCAGGATTATAAATATATTTGTATGCATTATCCTCCCAATCTTTTCCTGGAGTTAGACCTTCGTCATACCACACATTAATACTATTCTCTCCACTTTGTAGTCTATGAAGACTTTCAAATACCAATTTATAATCCTTGTGTGCGTAACTTGCAAAGTAATAATCCTTTTTATGACAAGGTGGTAACCAACTTTTTTTAACTTTATTAAAATCATTACTAACTTGAATCAAAATAATTTTATCTTCAATATCAAAATTTTCATTGCTCATTTTATTAATTCTCCCATGAAGTAAATATACTAAAAAAGTGAAGTTGTATCAATTATAGGCATAGTAAAGCAGTGATTCCGGGTAAGATGGAATTAATGTGATTATGACCGCTGGAAGGTGATTTTGATTTTAGATGTTGAAAAAATATTGCATTCGTATATTTCCAATTTTGAGGTCTAGGATATACCCTATTATTTGTTGTTAATCCTTTCTAATGCTCTTTTTGCGTTTTCATATCCTTGTTCGGCAGCTTTTTGAAACCAATATATGGCCTTTGTATAGTTTTGACTCACGCTGATTCCGTCCCGATAGAAAATCCCTAGATTATTCTGCGCAACTGCATATCCTTGCTCGGCGGCTTTTTCATACCAATAGAACGCTTTATTTTTGTTTTGAGGAACACCTAATCCAGCATCATAACAATAACCTAAATTACATTGAGCATATGGTTCTCCCTGTTCTGCAGCTTCTCTAAACCAATATACTGCTTGGTCAAAATCTCGACGTACATAAATTCCATCTCTATAGCAGACTCCTAAATTATTTTTGGCCATTGCATTACCTTGCTTGGCAGCTTTTTCATACCAATAAA
>X41_Pika__coassemble_11_pt1 | contig 20401 bp, 17 predicted proteins | sample X41_Pika__metabat2_high_PE_003 | metagenome-assembled genome bin X41_Pika | reverse complement strand
TTTAATGTTAAAGGGGGAAGATGTGAAAGTTGTCAGGGTGATGGCGTAAAAGAAATTAAGATGAATTTTTTACCAAGCGTCTATGTCACTTGTAGTGAATGTGGAGGAAAAAGATATACAAAAGAAACGCTTGAAGTCACTTATAAAGGGAAAAATATTTATGATGTTTTAGACATGACTGTTGAAGAGGCTTGTGTTTTCTTTGAAAATATTCCTTCCATTTATAGTAAATTAAAAACGCTTAATGATGTGGGATTAGGTTATATTAGGTTAGGGCAATCTTCTACTACTCTATCAGGAGGAGAAGCTCAAAGAGTTAAATTAGCCAAAGAATTATCAAAGCGTTCTACAGGTAAGACATTATATATATTAGATGAACCCACAACAGGACTTCATATGGAAGATATAAATCATTTATTACAAGTATTAAGATTTATGGTTACACAAGGCAATACAGTTATTGTTATTGAACATAATTTAGATGTGATTAAAAATGCGGATTATATCATTGATTTAGGTCCTGAAGGGGGCGAAAATGGGGGAAATCTAATAGCATGTGGTACTCCAGAAGAAGTGAGTAATATAAAAGAATCTTATACGGGACAATATTTAAAACCCATATTAGAAAGAGACTTAAAAAGGATGAGTTTAAAAAGATAAGTAATTACTTCATTATAGTAGTGATTGAATGAAAAACTAAAATGAAGTAGACTAGATATTGGTAAAGCAAAATGATGAAGAAAAAAGTAACAATTCAAGATTATGCCAATCACTTTGGTTTAATTAGACTAAATGGTGATATGGAAGCTATGTCGCGTGAAATAGTTGAGGTCGCTGTTAATAGACCAGGACTAGAACTTGCTGGTTTTTTTGAATATCCGCGTTCTTATAGATTAGTTTTTCTAGGTAATAAAGAACTCACTTATATTCAAACTTTATCTAGTGATGCTTTATATAGATCATTTGACTTTTTAACTTCAGATACTTGTCCTGGCATTGTTATCTGTCAAGGTAAACCATGTCCTTCTATATTGCTTGAAATAGCCCAAAAGAAAAACTTTCCTCTTTTAGCCACCAATAGAAAGACAAATATGTTTAATCTAGAAACAGTGATGTATCTACAAGAGGCCTTAGCCCCGATGACTTCAGTTCATGCTGTTTTAATGGAGATATATTCTATGGGTGTTTTAATTCTTGGGGCTTCAGGCATTGGTAAATCAGAAACGGCTTTAGAATTAGTTAAAAAAGGTCATCGTTTAGTTAGTGATGACCGCGTTAATATCTCTTATGTTCAAGGTAAATTATATGGTGAAGCTCCGGAATTATTAATGGGCATGATGGAAGTAAGAGGTATAGGTATTATAGATATCATGCGTATGTTTGGAGTCAATTCTTTATTGCAAAGAGTAGAAATTAGTTATGCAATTCAACTTGAGACCCCAGATCCTAGTAGGCCTGTTGAAAGATTAGGATCAAGTAAGAATTATTTTGAATTATTCGATCAAAGGATTCCGCTTTTAAAAATACCTGTATTCGCGGGTAGAAGTATATCGGGTGTTATTGAAACTGCGGTCACAGATTTAAAGCTTAAAGATTATGGATTTGATTCAAGTTATGATTTCGAGATTAGAATGAAGACTCTTCTAGAACGAAAGAAAGGAGAAAAATAATGTTCCACTTTTATGATACATTACCTACTGGTATTCAAATATTTAACTTTGAAATAAGATTTTATGCTATTTTTATTATTGTAGGTGCGGTTCTTGCCTATATATTATCAAGAGTATTTTGTAGAAGGGAAGGTCTAGATGACCACATTTTAGAAGGTACTTTTTATATAGGTTTCCCCATGGGTATAGTAGGGGCTCGTATTTGGTATGTCATTGCAGAATGGGGCAAAGAATTTGCTAATGTACCATTTTATAAAGTATTTTTCATCTGGGAAGGTGGTTTAGCTATACAAGGTGGTGTCATTTTAGGGGCCATCGCTGGTATGGCATATATTCATTATAAAAAACCAAATTATAATGTCTTTGAAATTGCTGATTATGTTGTTCCTAATATTTTAATTGCTCAAGCATTAGGTAGATGGGGTAATTTCTTTAATCGTGAAGTATATGGTATATGTGTTGATGAATCTAGTTGGTCCTTTTTACCAGGATTTATGCGTGAACAATTAAAATATGATAGTCAAGGTTATTTAGCCTGTAATTCCGGTCAAATCGTTGCGCCTTTATTTTTAATTGAATCGGTAGTCAATCTATTAGGATATGTTCTTTTAATGTTTGTGATTAGAAAACTATTAAGAAAATATCGCCGTCCCGGTGATCTTGTGGCTAGTTATTTAATTTGGTATGGAATTGTAAGAGCCATTATGGAACCAATGCGTGACAAGCAGTTCCAAATGGGAACTAATACGATGTCATCTTTTATAATGGCTATTATCTTTATTGTCTTAGGTATCTTATTAATTGTCTTCTTCCACTTACTTGATAATTATAAAAAGCGCAGACTTGTAGGTGTTGATGATTATAGAGCAGCTTATTTTTTAAAGCGAGAAGATTTTGAAAACAAAGAAGATTTTAGAGCTTTAAAAGAAGAAAAAATAAATGTAGAAGAAAATAATAATATAGAAGATAATAATGAAAATGAAGCCAAAGAAAATAATGATGTAGAAGAAAATAAGGAAAATAAGATAGATGAAAACAATCCTCTTTGATATAGATGGAACTCTTTTAGATACGGATATGTTAATCATCCGTTCTTATATGCATTTATTTGATACTTATCGTCCTGAATATCCTTTAAAAGTAGAAGAATTAGTATCTTTTTTAGGACCGGTTTTAAAAGATGTCTTTCCCAAATATTTTAAAGAAGATTTTCATGTTTTATTAAATACATATCATACTTATTCTCATCAAAATATAAAACGTTTTGTGCATCTTTATGATGGAGTTATTAATATGCTAGAAACGTTTAAAGCGAAAAATTATAAGCTAGGTGTTGTTACTAATCGCTTTGATTATAGTGTTAAAGAAGTATTAGAACCCTTTTCAATAAGTCATTATTTTGATGTTATTATTACTCTTAATGATGTAAGTAATGGTAAACCAAATCCAGAAGGTATTTTAAAAGCTATAGAAGTATTAAAAGCTAATAAAGAAGAAACTATTTATGTTGGAGATAATAAAAGTGATGCCTTAGCCTCAAGAAATGCTGGTATTAAAGATGCTTTAGTTTCTTGGTCTTATGGAAGAGATAATTCTTTATTAAAGCCATATTATTTAATTAAGTCTTTTAAAGAATTTACAAAGGAGATAATTAATGAAGAGAACTAGTGTATGTATAATTGGTGCTGGTCCAAGTGGCATAACAGCTGCTATTTATTTAAAAAGAGCAAATATTCCTTTTATTTTCTTTGAAAAGAATATGCCAGGAGGAAAGATTCCTCTTACTTCGCGCATTGATAATTATCCCGGATTTATAAATGGTGATGGAGTTACTTTAGCTTTACAAATGATTGAACAATTAAATAAAAATGAAATTGAAGTTACTTATGAAGAAGTTCATAGTGTCTATAAAAAAGATGATATATTTATAGTTGAAAGTTCTAAAGATATGTATGAATGCACTTATGTCATTTTAGCAACGGGTACTAAAGAAAGAAAATTAGGTTTAAAAGAAGAAGATAAATATTTAAATAAAGGTATCTCTTTTTGTGCTATTTGTGATGGTGCTTTATATAAGAATAAAGATGTGGCTTTAATTGGAGGAGGTAATTCTGCTTTAGAAGAAGCTTTATATTTATCTTCTATAGTAAATAAAGTCTATCTTATTCATCGCCGTAATGAGTTTAGGGGTGAATCCTTATTGCTTGATAGAGTAAAAAAGCAAGATAATATTATTATCTATACTCCTTATGTTATAAAAAATATATTTGGTGAAGATAGAGTTGAATCTATAATAATTTCTTCTTTAGAAAAAGAAATAGAATTAAAAGTATCTGGTATATTTATTTATATCGGTATGAATCCATCTTTAGAAATAATTAAAGATCAAATAGAAATAGATAATGGTTATGCTTTAGTTAATGAAGATATGATGACTTCTTTAACTAATCTATATGCTATTGGTGATGTAAGAAAAAAATCTTTAAGACAAATAGTTACAGCTGTTAATGATGGGGCGATTGCCTCAGATAGTATAAGTAGGTTAATTCATCATGGATGAAAGAAAAAAATATCATAATTTAACCACCTTTTCACGCCTTGTAAAAGAAGAAATTATTGCTCAAGATATGACTAAAGAAGAGACTTTAGCCTTACTTTCTTCTTATATTAAATTAAATGGTTCTCTTTCTTTTAAAGATAATAATAAACAATTGTCTTTAAAAACAAGAAATGCAAAAATTGCGCGTGCTATTTATGAAATGATTCAAAAATGCTTTAAAGCCAAATCTAGTTTTACTTATTTTAAAGAAGTAAATCTTCGTAAGAGTATCATTTATCATATTGATATTGTAGATAAAGTTGATGAGATATTAGATACTTTAGAAATATTTAAAGAGGGAGAATTTATATATCCTAAAGAATTAATTAAAAAGAATCTTCGTTCTTTTTATATTTCTGGTGTCTTTTTAGCCTGTGGAAGTGTTAATTCTCCTTTAAAGGATTATCATTTAGAGATGAAGTTTGTCGAAGAACAAGATGCCAAATTCATTTTAAAATTATTAAAATCTTATCAAAAGAAAGTGGCATTAGATTTTAAGTTATTTAAAAGAAAGACAAGAACAATCTTATATTTAAAAAAAGCTGATCAAATATCAGATTTCTTATCTTTAATTAATGCCATGGATGCAAGGTTATCTTTTGAAGATGTTAGAATTACCAAGGACTTTTTAAATTCGGGAAATAGACTTGATATATGTGCTACTCAAAATCAACAAAGATCATATAAAAAAGCTAAAGAACAGATTAAATATATTTTATTTTTAAAAGAATATACTTCTTTTTCTACGCTATCGGAAAAAGAAAGAATTTTATGTGATTTAAGATTAAAAAATGAAGATGCTTCATATAGTGAATTATGTAAGCTTTTCTTTATTGAACATAATATAAGAATATCTAAATCAGGCATAAATCATCTTTTTACTTCTATTGAAAATAAAGCGCAAGAGTTAGAAAGAAAAAGAGAGCAGATGTAAATTTTATTTATTTGCTTTTTATTAATGATATTGCTAGAATATAAGAAATCTTTAAGGGGAAATATTTAAAGGTTAGTTTTATGAAAAAAACAGGTTTAATTCTTAGCTTATTTCTTGTTACTTCTTGTACGACAAGAATAATAGATATTACTTCTAAAAATAGTAGTTCCTCAAGTTCTTCTAGTGCTATAAGTAGTTCTTTTAATAGTTCCTCTAGTGATGATTCTAGTGTTGATTCTAGTTCTACTACTTCCTCCTCCTCCTTCTCCTCTTCTTCTTCATCTTCTTCTAGTTCTAGTAAAAAAGAAAGTGGATATAAAGAAGTGGATAAAATGCAAGTTGTGGAAACTAAAATCTCCATAAATATTAATGATAATAATGATCCTTATAAATCGGTGAATAAAGATGATTTTTATAAAAATTATAAGCCCGCGAGCAGTTATGAAGATGCTTATTTTAGAACCAAACATAAATTATTAAGTGGAGAGTATATTCAAGAAGATGGCTCTTTACCAAGCAACAAAAATAATCCTAAAAATAAAGATGGTGACTTTTATAAGATTGCTAATGCTCATTATGAAGTGAGTAGTACCGGTGAAAAATTATCTTATAATATAAATGTTTTAGATGGAGAGGATTATAAAATCTATTCATGTGGTATTTATGTCTCTTTAAATGATGTCGCAGCTTATCTATTTGCTTTTAATGATATACCTTGTAACTATTTAGAGGACAAGGACGCGAAAACGGAAGCGGTTAGAGAATATGGCGAATTTGGTAGATTAAACTTTAGTAAATATTCTGGTCCTAGTTCCTCAAGCTATCAATATGAACCATATCTAGAAGGGCAAAAAGAAAAGACTCTTTATTATAAAGAAGTAGATTTTGGAGCTACTTCAGGATCTAATAAATATTATAGCAATGGTAAAATTAATAATCGTGGTCCATATCGCTTGTTAGTAGCAACCTCTACGAACAAATCATATAGCACGTCTACAACTATATATAACCGTTATGTATATTATACTTATAATCACTATAATGATTTTGCGGAATATTTAAATTACTACAATGGATTTGGTAAAGTATTTGGTAATGTAACAGCGGGTAATACTCAAGATAAATATAATTCTAGTAATCCACCTACCCCTAAAGTGGATTCCGTTTTAGCAAGTTATAATGCTTAATAATATCAAATATATATAATACATATAATAGTAATTATGTTTTAATAAAAATGCCTAAATATAGGCATTTTTATTAATTAATAGCCGGCTAAAAATTTATATATTTTATTGTTTTAAACGTGTAGACATGCTAAAATATTTTTGTAGTAATTATAAGGAGAAACACATGTCAAATCATGCATCCGAAGTAATTGTATTAAAAGAGAAATTAGATAATTCTTTAGAATCACATGTCATAGCATTTTTAAATACCTTAGGAGGTACTATTTATCTAGGAGTTAAAGATGATGGAACTATATGCGGTATTGATGATGTAGATGAAGTAATATTACAAGTATCAGATAAAATTAGAAATAACATCTTACCATTCATGATTGGCCTTTCTACTATTAAAGTTATTGAAGAGGAAGGAAAAAAAATAATTGCTATAAGTGTCGCAGGGGGATTAGAAAAACCATATTATTTAAGGAAATATGGTTTATCTTCAAAAGGTTGTTTTGTGAGAAGTGGAACTCAAACATTTCCTATGTTGAGAAGCCAAATTGAATCTTTATTTTCTAGAAGAGTTATTAACACTCTTCATAATGTTGTTTCACCAAACCAATATTTAACCTTTTCACAATTGAAGATATATTATCAAGAAAAGGGTTTTATGGTTGATAATGATTACTTTTTGAAGAATTTAGGCTTATATACTGAAGATGGTAAATATAATTATGTGGCATATTTAATGGCAGATAATAATGGCAATTCCATCAAAGTAGCAAGATTTAAGGGCATTGATAAAAGTGAGATTCTAGAAAGAAATGAATATGGAAGATGCTGCTTGATTAAATCTACACTTGCAGTTCTTGACAAACTTGATGTTATAAATACTACTGCTGTAAGGGTAAAAGGAAAGGCCTCAAGGGAAGAATATCGCCTTGTAAACCATGAGGCTTTAAGAGAAGCTGTTATTAATGCCATCATTCATAATGATTATATTAATGGGGCGTATCCTGTTTTTGAAATTTATGATGATCGCATAGAAGTTGTATCTTCTGGAGGACTTCCTAATGGTTTATCCGTTGAAGAGTTCTTCAATGGGAGGAGTTTACCAAGAAATAGAGAATTAATGCGTATTTTTTCTGATATGAGTTTTTGTGAACAACTAGGTTCAGGAATTAAAAAAATCATGAAATATTGTAACAAAGAGGATTTTGATATCAGTGAACATTTTTTAGCCGTCAAATTTAAATATAACAAAAAAGCGTTATCTATTCTTGAAACAGAAAATGGCGATATAAATGGCGATATAAAACTCAAAGAAAGAGTGTTAGATTTGATTGCTAACGACCCATCTATTAGTAGGAATGATATTTCTCGTATTATTAATATTTCAACTAGAACTGTTGATAGGATCATTAAAGAATTAAAGGATGGTGGTTTGATTATTGGCAAAACAAAAAATAAAAATGGGAAGTGGATACTTAAAGTAGATTCTACTTAAATTGGTTTTTATTAAATATTTAATATCAATAACGATTAAAACAAACGCTTGATAAAACATGATAAATGGGAGAGAAATTGTGAAAGAAAAATTAATTATTCCAGTAAAAGTAGAATCTTATATAAAAGAACAAGCTGAAGCTGTATTAAAGAAAATAGGTATTACTATGAATCAAGCAATAGAGATGTTTTAAAGCAAATGATTCTTAAACAAAACATTCCGTTTGAAATAAATCTAAATACAAGACCACTTACATTAAATAAATTATCAAAAGAAAAACTTGATGCAGAGATATTAGAAGGTCTAGAGGATGTAGAAAATGGAAATGTATATTCATCAAAAGAAGTATATGATGAGATACGAAAGTTTTATGACAAGTGAAATAGAAAATAAAACAATTTAATTATATTTATTTTATGTAGCAATAATTTAGTTCATAACAACGTAACATAATAAAGAGCAAAAAAAGAGGCAAACGCCTCTCTTTTAAATGTTTAATTAAATAAATTAATAACTATGCTGCCTCTTCGGCCATGTAATGGACACAAACGTAATAGATGTTATATCCACCACTTTTTGTTGTGTCTCCTGTGCCGCTCTCACTCTGAGTGGTTTCATCTTTGTATGCACCCCATCGATATGTTCCGGCAGATAAACGATATTCAAAAAGTTGTAAACTTGATCCTTGCATCGTTGTAGCGCCATTTTCTAATGTAGTTCCTGTGGGGTTGAGTTCGGTAATTATTGTATTATCGGCTTGATTTTCCATTTTGATTGCACGAGGTAAATCGCTTGATGATGAAGACATTGCTTCAATTGATACCAAAGCTTCTGCGGTTAAGTCGAGATGTAGTTTGTTATTTGCTCCTCCTGATTTTATACGATGGGTATAACTTACACCGCTGTTTTTGACACTTGATTTTTTGTTGCCATCAATTTGCCAATTTTTAGGATCATTTGCAGATGAATCATAGAAGAACTTAATTTCATTATCTCCGAATGAGAATGGATTACTTCCCATTTTTGTTCCCGTAGATTCATCTGCTTCAATTGTGTATTTACTTTGATCGGTTGGATCTTGCGTAACTTTTCCAGCAGTAACTAGTGATGATATTTCATTTGCAACAAAAGTAGATACATTAAATTCAACTTTTTTACCTTGTGGATCAACAGGACCTTCAGATGTTGAAGGAGTTTCAGATGTAGAAGGCGCTACTGAGGTGGTAGGAGTGCTAGATGAACTTGCAGGTTTATTTGAGGATGCAGGTGAAGATGGTTCATTACTTGTACAACCAACTAAACCCACTAAAAGTAGAGTACTAATTAATAAAATATTTTTTTGGTTAATTATATTTGTTGCACTTACTTATATAATTAACGATATTATCGAACTGCAATCAAATCGCTTGCAAATTGCAATGTAATTGATTATAATTTGCATAAAGGAGGCACATTATGGAAAGAACCGCAAATGTATTTGCTAGAGTTGAGCCTAATATAAAAGAACAAGCCGAAAATGTATTAAAACAGCTTGGCATACCTATGTCCAACGCCATCGGAATGTTCTTAAGGCAAGTAGTTATTCAGCAAGGTATTCCATTTGAAATGAGACTTCATGCAAGAAGACCACTTATCGTGGATGTATTATCAAAGGAAGAACTTGATGCTGAAATTTTAAGAGGTATAAAAGATGTAGAAAACGGAAGAGTATATTCATCAAAAGAAGTATCTGACGAAATACATAGGTTATACGATAAATGAGTTGGGAAATTAATTATTCTAATCAGTCACTTGAGGATTTAAAGTCTATATTTGAGTATATTGTATTTAAGTTATTTTCTCCCAACGCAGCACATAATCAAGTAAATAGAATCATTGATTCTGTGAATACACTTGATGAAATGCCAATGCGATATAAAATTTATGAGAATGCAACTTTTATGTCGAAGGGTTTAAGAGTTTTACCCATTGACAATTATATTGTACTATATTTGCCCATAGAAAAAATGATGACGATAAATGTTATTCGTATTTTGTATAGTAGAAGAAATGTAATGAAACTCTTAGAAGAAAAGTAAATGAGAAATGGAATTAAAGAAGTTTTGACAAAAAGTTTTATTTGATGGTTACCAGCTACTTTGTTTGAAATCTATTTAGAGTAACTTAAAATAAAATCAATAAAAAAAGAGGCAAATGCCTCTCTTTTTAAATGCTTAATTATATAGATTAATATTATCTATGCTGCTTCTGCGGCCATGTAATGGACAGAAATGTAATAGATATTATAATTGCCAGATTCTGTGGTTGTTCCTTCTGTCGCCTCATCTTTATATGCGCCCCATCTATATGTTCCAGCGGATAATTGATATTGTACAAGATAAAGTGCATCGCCTTTTAATGTAGTTGCTCCATTTACTTCTGGCATGATGGTTTTACCTTCTGCTTGATTCTCCATTTTAATCGCACGTACTTTTGCAGAATTTGAAGACATTGCTTCAATTGATACTAATGCGTCCGCAGTTAATGTGAGTTCTACTTTGTTACTTGCGCTTTCTGCTTTTAAACGATGAGTATATTGAGTATTTGAATCTAAAACACTCTTTTTTCCATTTTGATCTATAGTCCATTTTTTGCCATCGGCAAGGAAGAATTTTATTTCTGGATCGGTACCAAAGGTAAATGGATTTCCTCCCAAAGACTGAATATTATCATTTGTTATTGAGTAAGTAATTTTTGTGGGATCAGTATTGTCGGCTTTAGTGACTTTTCCATCGCTCGTCAAGGTCTCTAATGAAGAAGAAAGTGATGATACATTAAATTCAACCTTTTTACCTTGTGGCTCAACAGGTGTTGGTGTTTCTGAAGTTGAAGGAGTTTCAGAAGTTGATGGTGCTTCAGAGGTAGAAGGCGCTACGGAAGATGTAGGAGTTTCAGATGAATTAACAACTGGTTTCTCAGAAGATGAAGATGATGTTGGTTCATTACTTGTACAACCAACTAAGCCCACCAAAAGTAGGGCACTAATTAATAAAATATTTTTTTTCATAAATTTTGTCCTTTCGCCATTTGTATAAAGCGAACTAGACGTTACGCTTACAAATGCACAACTATTATACTCTTGTAAAAAAATAAATCGAGTAAAGCGGTTACATTTTCCTAAATTTTGTGCTCTAATATCTTATAAATATCTCATTTATATTTAAAAAATGTTCATTTTTACCTATTTTTGTATACTTGATTTAAGATAGAGCACATATAAAAAAAATAGGGGGTATTTTATAATTATTATGTATTCGCATATCGTTATGCGGAAAGGAAAAGACATATGAAAAAAAATAAATTTATATTCATTATCCCCTTACTTGCATCTACTATTCTTTTTTCATGCAATGAAAATAAAGGAAATGTGAGTAGTAATTCAAGTGCAGGGCCAACTAGTGAAGTAAGAGATCCTAAAACTATTTATACATCTCCTGATGGTGATGTCGAAGCAAGTGGAACTATTGATGATCCTATTGAACTCAATAAGGCTTTTGCTAATTTGGTGGCAGGTGACACTTTAATCTTTAAAAATGGTACTTATAAAACCATATCTAGATTATTATCAAAAGATGGTCAAACTGGTACTGAAGATAGACCTATTACCCTAAAAGCCGAAACAAATGGGGAAGTTATCATTGATTTTACAGGTATGGCTTTTGGATCTACAAATAGAGGTATTCAAATCGGATCTGATTATTGGATTATTGATGGCTTAATCGTTAAAGGTGCTGGTGATAATGGTATCTATATTGGTGGTAGTCATAATATTGTAAGAAATTGTGAAGTATATAATTGTATGGACTCTGGCATTCAATTAGGTAGAGCCAATTCCTCACAACAAACAATTACTGATTGGCCTTCATATAACTTAATTGAAAATTGTACATCTCATGATAATGCTGATCCTAATGGAGAAGATTCTGATGGCTTTGCTTGTAAATTAACTACAGGTATTGGTAACGTCTTTAAAGGATGTATAGCTTATAATAATATCGATGATGGTTGGGACCTTTATACCAAGGCCGATAGCGGAGCTATTGGTTGGGTCACATTAGAAGATTGTGTCGCCTTTAATAATGGTATTACTTCAACTGGTATTGGAAAAGATTCTAGTGATGGTAATGGCTTTAAACTAGGAGGAGAATCAATATCGGTACAACACGTAGTGAAGAATTGTATTGCTTTTAACAATTTAGCGCATGGCTTTACAGATAATTCAAATCCTGGTCCTATTTGGTTAGAAAATTGTACTTCCTTTAATAATTCAGTTCGTGAAGTAGACGCTAATAATATTGACTTATGTCGAGAAGTTAGTACTTCAAATGGGAATTACTTTAAAAATGTCTTATCTTTTTCAACAGGTGATCATGTAAAGACTGGTCATTGGGAAAAAGATGCGGCAAATTCTACTGATCAATATTACGGTTCGGCAACTCATAGCATCTTCTATAGTGGCTTATCTATGCACTATATAGAAGGTCCAGATAAATGTGATTATACAAATCCTCAATACTATGGAAAATTATATGAAAGTGAAGTATCTCCTTTTGTTTCTATAGAAGTGCCAAATACAGAAAAAGAAGCAGGTAGTGATACGATGAATTATACTTTCTTAAGAGATGAAAACCATAATGTAAATCTTGGTGATTTCTTAAAGATTAATCCTTCTTCTCCATTTTATAAACTAGGCGAAAATAATACTCCTATCGGAGCAAATCTTCATAAATAAGGAGGTAAATAGAAATGAAAAAAATATTGAAAGTTTCCTTAATTGCTCTATCAAGCCTTTTTGCTCTTCCTCTTGCTTATAATGCGACTCATTCACTTCATGCCGAAGGTGAAAATTCTACGGAAGTAGATCCTACTATACAGGCAAATCTAGAGATTGCAAAAGAATATTTAAAGATTAATTCTGATTTAAATAATGTGGTTAGTAATCTTTATTTACCCACAAGAGGCTTATTTAGCACTCAAATCACTTGGGCCTCTTCTGATACTAAAGTGGTGACTAATAGTGGTGTTGTTACGCGTCCAGCAGTTGGTTCTCAACCCGTTGATGTAACACTTACTGCGACTTTATCTTTAACAGGTGTAACAACCACTAAAGAATTTAAATTACATGTTTTACCAGCTTTAGAGTATACAGAAACTGTAGAATCAAAATTTGAAGAAGATTTTAATTCTTATAAAGTAGGTTTAGATATCTCTAATTACTTCCGTTGGGAATTAAGTGCTGGTGATGATATTGCTAAAATTAGAGATAGTGTTAAAGATAATAATAAAATAGGGGAAGATAATGTCTTAGATTTTGAACCATTAGTAACTCTATATAAAGATTCTATTTATCGAACAAAGATTAATATAAGCGCTAAAAGTGTCTTTGAAACTTATATTATGTCAAGTGGAGATAAAGCTGGATTCTATGTGGAATTAAATAATAATTCTAGTAACTTAATCTCTTTAGGTCTTGTGGATGGTAAATTTATCTTACAACAAAAAGAGCAACAACAGGTTGGAGAAACTACTACCACAGTTACGGTAAATAAAGAGATCGGTGAATATTTAGATGGAGTTTGGTATAAACTTCGTTTAGAAATTGATCCAACTACTAAAAAAGTAAAAATATATCTTTATGATTATATCAATAATGAAATTAAAAATCTCACAAATTCTATAAGTACCGATGGCGCGGATTTCTTATTCCAACAAACATCAATTAATTATCTTCGCTTTAGAACATCAAAAGGTAAAAGCGATTTAGATAGCCATGTTTATATTTCCAATATCTTAATTGATGAAGCCACCAAAGTGGGAGAAGCTCAATTAGATACTAATCCTAATAGAACTAAAGGTATTGGAAAAATTGAAAACTTTACGTCTTCTTATCTATTAATTCAAGGTGAAACATTAAATCTAGAGGAATTAAAGATTTATAATCGCTTTAAGCCAACTGAAGTATTGGCTAAAGATACGGATTATGAAATTAAAGAAACTTATAAAGATAATAAGGAAGTTAATACTAATACAGTTGGTGATTATGAAAAAACAATTACTATTACTTTAAAAGAAACAAAAGAAGTTAAGGTGTTAACTCAAACATTCCATGTTGATGATGAAGAAGGAACAGCTGATTTATCAACATTAAGAATTGCGCCTATTGTTGATGATTTAAATACTAGTTACGTTGATAAAAAAGTATCAATTTCGGCTAATGTTGATCGAAAAGGAGCAAAAGTTTATTATGCAGCTTTACCTGCTGGTAGTAATGCCTTAGATGCAGGGGGAGTTAAAAATGCATCTGATCAAACCATACATGGATTAATTACAGTTGATGGTGCTTCATTTAGTCAAGAAGTACAAGGATTAGAAAATAATAAAGAATATGACTTCTATGTCGTAACCGAAAACGAAAAGGGAACTCTAAGTGAAGTCTATAAAAAAGAAAACATATCCGTTAATGTTTATAATATTGAAACAGCGGAAGACTTCTACTTTATGTGTACGGATCCTGATGTACAAACAACTAGCTTCCGTTTGATGAATGATATCGACTTTAAAGATTATTATTGGGAAGCAAAAGAGATTACTCGTCCTACTTATAAAGGAACATTTGATGGACAAGGTCATAAGATTATGAATCTTGAAATCGATGCTCCATTTAAAAAATCTTCTCTATTTTATGAATTCGCGGGAACCTTTAAAAATCTTGTAATGGAAAATTGCCATCTTGCGGGAGGAAATTCCATTGGCTTTATTGGTGGTTATGGTAAAGGCGGCGCTGTTGTTAGCAATATTCGCATGAAGAATTGCCATATTGATGTATCTAAAGAAGCTTCTTCTGGAGATGGATATTATGGTCTAATCTTTGGTCGATGTGAAGAAACAGGCGGCTCAAGCGTATCTATTGATCATGTTAATATTGAAGATTGTTCCGTAACTGGTGATAAATATGTAGGTGCTATGGTTGGCAATCTACAAAATATCAGTGAATTAAAGATCACTAATACTTATTGTAAAGCTAGTTTAACTTCCGATGGGGCCGCTTTAGGGGTCGTATCTAGGGCAAGAACATCTTTAGTAATTGAAGATTCCTATTTTGATATCACTGTTCCATTTGCGAAAAAAGAAGTCGCAGTTATCGCGGGACAAGTACATAGCAAAGTGACTTTAAAGAATGTGTTAGGTAAGTTAAAAGTTATTTCTTTAACTCAACCCACATACTTTAATAACTTCACTGGTGCTTATAATAGCACGGCAAGTGTGGAATTTGAAAATGTCTATTTCTTTGCTCCTGATACTACTTCTTTATCTGAAGATGCTTTAACTTCTGATGCAAAATCTAGAAGCATAGGTCATATCATTTATAGTGAACCTCAAAATAATAAAGAATGGTGGGAAAAGAATACTTGCTTTAAGAATCTAGATACGATGTCTCATTGGTATTATGATGAAACATTAAATAGACCTGCCTTAAGAGAAGAAGTAAAAACGAGTTTTGAATTTACCGCTGCCGAAGTAAATCATTATATCGATTTAATTGGAGATAAAATTACAAGTGCAAGTGCTTATTATATAAGAAAAGCTCGTGAACTATATCAATATGTAAAAGAATCAGAAAAGAGTCAAGTACATCTTGATAAACTTGAGGAAGCGGAAGCAAAATATCAACAATATTTAGAAGAACTCAATAATTCTTTAGGTTTTGTTGATGATGTCTACGGTTCTTTAACTGGTGGTATAGAATGGGGATATGAAAAAAAGGAGAACAATTAAATGAAAAGAAGAGTTAATTTAATTTATCCACTTATCGCTTTAACTTTAGTTATGGGTGTATCTTGTGAAAAAAATGAACCAAGTAGTAGTGAAGGGAGTAATATTTCTAATTTTGAAGCTATGAAAAAGGCTTTAACTTTTGAGGAAAATGATACTTTTACAGGCTATCGACTCTCTGTTAATATGACTTCTTTATCTACAAGTGAAGTGATATATAATTTACAAAAGAATGTTTCTATTAATCGTGAAAATCAAACGATGTATGCTTCAGAAACTTTAACTTATATTTCTGATAGTGAAGAAGCTCAAGATGGTAAAGTAACTGAAACTCATGTTTATTATTATGATGTTGGTTCTAGATATACGTTACAATCAGATGGAAATTATCTTCAAGAAGATGGTACAGTTGATCAAAATCCACCTATTACTTTAAATCCTAAAGAGGAATATTTTAGTGATATGGATTATCAAAAGAGTGGTAATGCATATGTTGTAAATGGAAAGATTGTGTCCTCAAAAGCTAATGATTTATTTGCTACTACAGGGTTAGAAAGCATCAAAAATGCAACTATAGGAGTTGAATTTTATGATGCTATATTAGAAAAAGTATCTTTTGCTTATGAAGTTAATAATGTAAAAATCAGCGAAAATATAACTATTTCTTATAATGCCCCAAGCTTTGTAATGCCTGTTGCTTAGAAAATATTTAGGAAAAAAACATGAAAAAATCAAGAATTCTATTTTTAGCAAGTACTTTACTTTTAACCGCTCTAGTGGGTTGTACAAATGAACTTCCCACTTCATCATCTTCATCGTCCTCTAGTGATACTTCGCTTAATTCATCATCTTCATCATCTTCATCATCTAAAGAAGAATTAGAAAATATTATTTCTATTTTAGATGTATCTAATGATTTAGAACCTACGACATTAACCGAAGATTTTATGAAAGGACCTTTTACTATTGTTTCAGGGACTAAGATTCGTGCTAGAAATAAAACATGGAAGGATCCTTCAAATAATAGCAATACAAAAAGTTTTACTAATTCTATTCAATATGATAGCAGTAATTCGGCTTTAAAAGTTAAATCTAATGGGGAAGGTACTCTTGATATCTATGTACAAAATGGATCTGGTAGTGCACAAACAAACTCTGTTAGTTTTATAAAAACAGGCGGAGCGACAACAAATGTTACTTTTCCTGGTAAAGGTCCAGCAGATGGATTTGAAGGGTATACTGGTACTGATCCCGTCGTAAAAGTTACCATTAATGTTAAAGATGGTGAAGAATATACAATTAAAAGAGGTGGAAGTGGCACTATTGATATCTTTTATGCGGAATTAAATGTCATGGCTCAAAAATCTGAAGTCGTAGGTTTTGAAATCGCTTCAGAAGGTAAAGTTGATTATATTGAAGGGGAGACTTATGATTCTAGTAAGATTAAACTAAATGCTGTCTATGGAAATGGAAGAAAAGATCCTCTTGATATGAGTTCTAAAGATATTAGTATTGATGCTTCAAAAGTCAATACTAGTACTCCTGGTACTTATAATGTATCCGTGAAATATAAGAATTATGAAGCCAAAACAATTGCTATTAAAGTATATGAATTTAAAGATATTGAATTAGGTTTTAATAAGATTGTGGAAGGTGAAAAGTCTAAAGCTGGAAATTCATTATATGTAAATAAGAGTGTTAAAACAGTTTATAAGGCTAATGAAACATTAAATTATGATAATCTTACCGTAACCGCATCATGTTCTTTAGGTGATAATGATAATGCTGAATTTATTTTAGATAATAATGCTTATAGTGTTACAAGCACTGATTTTAATAGCAATACTGATGGAACTTATGATGTTAATGTAAATGTTACCTTAAATAATAAGACTAAATCAAAGACGTATAAAGTAAGTGTGGTATCTACTTCTCCATCTCTTGTAAGTGAAGAAGTTCATGTAAAGGTAAACCCTGCTTATGAAGGAAAAATTGGTGAAGTAAGTGATAGTTCTAATCAATTTAAGACTATTGGACAAGCTTTAGAATATTTGACCAATTTAGGTAGTGATTATGATACGAAGCGAAAAGTAATAGAATTAAGTGAAGGCACATATAAAGAAAAATTAGAGATTAATCTTCCTAATTTAACCATCAAAGGTAGCAATAAAGAAAATACGATTATTGAATGGGATTCTTTATATGGTCAAAAAGATGAAAGTGGTTATGAACACACTACTGATTCAACTCAATCGGTAGCGGTTCGAGATAATGCCATTAATTGTATAATTGAAGGAGTAACTATTTCTAATTACTTTAATTCTGAAGCGCACTTTACCGAGCGTTTTGGAGAAGGTAAGCAAGATGAACATCGAGCCCTTGCTTTATTAGTGCAAGCTGATAAATTCTTAATGAAAGATTCTAAGTTATTAGGATATCAAGATACTTTAGAATTATTTACAGGTAGACAGATATTCCAAAACACTTATATATGTGGTACTACTGATTTCATCTTTGGTACGAATAATACAACTTATTTTAAAGGATGTGAGATTCATAGCATTGCTAATATTAAAAATAATGGTGGATATGTAACAGCCTTTAAAGGGATGAATAAAGACGCAAGTGATGCGATAACTTATGGGGCTATATTTGATGCTTGTAACTTTAATGCTGATGAAAGCATCTTGAATTTAACAAGTAAGAAAACGGCTCTTGGTAGATGTTGGGGTGCTTATGCTTCAGTTATGGTTATGAATTCAACTCTTGCTAAACATATTTCTACTACTACTTCTACGTATGCTCAAGGTGATCGTTATGTAGCTATGAATGCATCGCCTGCTGATACTACTGTTAAATTTAAAGAGTATAATAATACAGGAGATGGGGCCTTAACTACTGGTATTAATGGAATGCAACTTATAACAGATGCAACAGAAGCTGCAAAATATAATAATTTCCAAATCATCTTTGGAGAAGAAAATGGCTATACATCCACGAAAGGTTATGACACTTGGAATGTAACCTTAAGTTAAAAGATTAAGGATATTATAAAAGTATTATTTAAAAGAATACAAATGAAAAAGTCTCTATAAAAGGGACTTTTTAAGTGATAAATATGATTTTAGAACAGAAAAGCAAAGCACTATATAAGACATATAAGATATAGATCAAAATATTTTTTATGAAAGATATAAAGCGAATGAGACTAATTTTTTTAAGATATTGCCTTGACATCATCAGATATTTTTATCGATGAAATAATTATTAGTTATTGCACCAATATCTCCTTTGAAAAAATAGGCATTTTCTTATATAAATAAAAGGGTTATGTGATAATTCGATGTATGAATTAACACAATAAGTGGGGGGGAAACTATTTAATGGGAAGGCATTTATTTATTAGCTATTCGAGCAAAGACTTAGAGATGGCTCGCGAATTTCGCACACAGCTTAGTCGCATTTTTCCAGTGTGGATGGCACCAGAATCTATTCCTATAGGCTCTGATTATTCCGTTCAAATTCCTCGTGCTATAGCAGAGGCGATAGGAGTTGTTTTTCTACTTACGGAAAACTCCGCGCAATCGGTATGGGTAAAAAGGGAATTAGATACGGCAATAACGGCACATGTACCAATTTTTCCAGTAAAAATTCAAAGTTGTGATTACTCTCAATTAAAATTCTTCTTATCCACTTGCCAGATAATAGACGCTAGTGAAGATTTTTCTAGCGCAATACTTCAGATACAAAAAGCAGTTGAATCTACCTCTAGAACAATTGATGCATCTTTAATAGATTTTAACAAGTTGGAAAATAAAATGACAAATATAGCCTCTAATGATTCTATGACTACGTGGGAATATGAGTATAGAAATAAAATTTTAACAAGACTTGATCTTCATAATAAAATATTTACTTTATTGGACATAGAGTATTTAGGGAATAATAACGATGACTTTATATCAATGGACGACTTGTTGCTTGAATATGATGCTTATGAAGATAAGCAATTAGATGAAGAAACGCTTATTCAACAATCTTGCCGATTTGTTGTACATGGAAATGCAGGATGTGGAAAAACGACATTACTTCGAAAATTATGCTATCAAATTGCCTTAAGAATGGGTGAAGATGCAATTTTTCCTGTGTTTTTAGAGCTGAAAAATATCCGCTTTGGAACGCTACAAAATTTAACTGCAATCTATGAAGAGGTAGTTAAATTATTAGGGCATCCTTTAGATTATGAAAAATTTTTAGAACCGATTAAATTTAAAAAACTCATTTGTTTTTTAGATGGCTATGATGAGGCAAGACTTGACCATAAGGATGAAGGAGAACTTTTACAAAAAGAAATTGAAACTTTTTCAAAACAAAGCAATTGTTCGGTAGTAATAAGTACCAGATCCGACAATCTACCTACGCTTCTAGAATTCAATTTTGTCGTAATCAATCCATTAAAACCTAGACAGGTTCTTGATTGTGTCGATAAATATCTTAAGCATTTCCACAAAAAAATAACTGCAGATGAGTTTGTTGATAGTCTTCCAGAAGGAATTCGTGCCATTTTAAATTCACCTCTTCTTGTATGTATGGTTGTCACTATCTATACTAGTGGTAAGCATCGACCAGAGAATAAAGATCAACTATATGAACAGATAATACGAAGACTTCTTTCTAATAAGTCTTTGCTTTCTGATAAAATATGCCCCG
>X41_Pika__coassemble_10_pt1 | contig 21122 bp, 20 predicted proteins | sample X41_Pika__metabat2_high_PE_003 | metagenome-assembled genome bin X41_Pika | reverse complement strand
GTTTAAGATAGGATATTTAGGTTCTAGCGCCCTTAGTGATATAAAAGATTCTTTATCAAATCATCTTCTTTTTCATGATAAAAAGATTGAAGTTTATGAAGAAAAAGATCTTTTGGTATTATTAAAAAAATTACGTGAAGATGTTTATAATTATATAATCGTGCCTTCCCGCAATGAGGAAAATGAAGTAAATGATATCTTTTTATCTTTGATATCACGCATTGATATTGAAGGGATTAATGAGATTGGAATGTTTATATCTAAAATTAATTATGATTACAAAATAAGTAAAAATGATTCTTCTTTAGATGATAAGGAAAGTAATATCAACCACTATAAAAGTGGTGATAAGATGACTATTTTTGAAATTAACGATCAAGGCGAAAATAAAAATAGTCTCGAAGTGGAATATCGCATATTTAAGAAAAATGAATATAAAACACCACGTACTACAAAATTTGGTATATGGTTATTAAAGAATAATCATTTAAAGCATATCTTAGAATTTCTATCTGGTTTTATCATCTTTGCTATGCTTATCTTTTTAGTTTTTCGTTTGATTCCTGAAGTCAATGAAAAACTAGAGCAAATCAGTATCTTAGTAGAATTAATTGCTACTTCTATCATCGTCTTATTGCAAGTCATCTTAAGAATTGCAAATACTGAAGAAACTATAAAAAGAAAAATGATTGTTGGTTATTGGGTCTATTACTCCTTTGAAGAAACAAACGCAAAGGGGAAATTTGTTCCACGTGGCTTTAAAACTCGCCTTGTAGAGATTTCAAATAAAGGTGATAATTTATCATTTAAATGTAAATTTGAAGGAGAAGATGAAATCTTTTTTGCTACTGATACTTTAACTTTTGATTATGATTTATCATCGCAAATGGGAAGAGGATTTTATTATTATACTTCTAATGTGATCAATAATGATGGTAAAAGAGCTGAAGGTACATGTCGCTTCGAGGGAGAAACGATAAAAAATAATCAAATCATGACGATGAATGGATGGTTTTTCTCGCGTGGAACAGCTTTAACTGGTAAAGTTAAATATTTTCGCATCAGTGAAAAAGATTATTATGATTTACAATTATCAATGTCTTTTTATAAAGCTAATATCATAAAGGACAAGCGTTTAATCATTGGTATATATGGAACTATTGCTTCAAATACCGATGTAGCTTTAAAAAGAAAAGAAACTTTAGAAAAAATAAAATTAGATAATAATAAAGATGAACCTATAGAATTCTCTTATTTTGGGGATGTTGAATCCTTAAAGAAAGCATTATTAAATCACCAAGTCGATTATATTATTGTTCCTATTGAAAATAGAGGAGAAATAATAAAAAAGCATGATATTTTTCAAGATGAATCTATCGAATTAATATTTCAAACTAATGAAGAGATAATTTATTATCTTGGAGTTACAGATGGCAATATTAAAATAGATGAAAATACCATCTTTTATGGTCACCCATTGTCTTTATATCAATGTAAAGATTTCATTAAGGATCATCATGCAGTAGAAGAAAGTTCTTCTTCTATGGCAGCTTTAAATATGTCTAAAGGCTATTATGGAAGAAATGCCATTGTTTTATGTAATAAAGAGGCTCTTAAAACATATAATTTAACTTATTTAAAAGATGAAAATGACAATCCTATTAATCCATATTTAGATAAAGAAGTTAATATTACAAAATTTAATATTTATCGCTTAAAAAAGTAAAAAGACAATTTTAAAAAAATACTTTTGTTTCTTGACATATTTTTTTTAGACTTCCATAATGTATTTGCTTCAGGGTCGGGTGCAATTCCCTCTCGGCGGTATACCCCGCGAGCTCAAAAGAGTATGATTAGGTGTAATTCCTAAGGCGACAGTAAAGGCTGGATGAAAGAAGAAAATTCATTATTCTTTTTTAAAACGAGATCCTGAGCTTAAGGATTTTTTTCTTTTTTTGGGAGGTTAATATGAAAAATTCTAAGCTTAGTAGAACTTCAAAGATAGTCATATGTGCTATCTGTGCTTTATTAGGTCTTGGCCTAATAGGTGGATCTTTAGCCATTATGTATATGGTAGATAATACTACTATTATTATGGCTTTATATTATCTTATGGATATATTTGGAGCTATTTCTTTATTTATATCTTTAGGCTTTGTTTATTCTTTATATCGCGAAAATCATCAAAAGAGAAGTCTAAGCATAAGAGAGATAACTTTAATTGGGATAATGTCTGCCATAAGCGTTTTGCTTTATTATTTTGCTAAATTTAATCTACCATTTTTTCCACCTTGGTTAGATATTCAAGTTTCCGAATTACCTGCTTTAATAACTGGTTTTGCTTATGGTCCTTATGCTGGGGCCCTTGTTATTCTAGTGCGTTTTATAATTAAATTACCAGCCACTATTACAGCAGGAGTAGGAGAATTTGGTGATTTAGTATTAGGGCTAATACTAGTTTTAATATCTTCTCTTTATTACCATTATAAGAAGTCTTTAAAGAATGCTTTAATTGGGGTCATAATCGCTGTAGGAGCTTCTACAGTGGCAGCTTGTTTTATAAATTGGTTGGTTTTAATTCCAGCTTATATAAACATTGCTCATTTCCCACTTCCAGCTTTAGTATCAATGCTAAGCTATATGGGTAATGTAACCGAAGATAACTTCATGCTCTTTTATATCTTTGTAGGTGTTTTACCATTTAATCTATTCCGTTATATCATCGTCACTCTTATCACCTTTATTTTATATAAGAAAACACATGTCCTTTTAAATCATATCGTGGCTTATGATTTTAATAAAAGAAAACATAAAGTAGTAAAAGAAGATGAAAGAGTTATAGAGGAAAATAAAAAGGAATCTGCTTAAATTATTTTTAAAAATTAGTAAATACTATTAACTTTTTTAAAAAGGCTAAAATTAGATATTTTTAAAAAGAGAAGAAAAAAATAATAAGGCTTAAATCGAAAAGAAGAATAAGTAAGGAGAGTGATTTTTTAAAAAAAAGAAGAAAAAAATGTAAGCGGTTTCTTAGAAATGCCAAAAATTAAAAAAACAGGCGGTTTTTTGGTTGATTTTTAAAATTTTATATGCTACCTTAAGGGTAGTTTAATGAAAAGGAGATTTACAATGAATAAAGTTGAACTAATCGAAAGAGTCGCAACTATGGCGCGTCTTAATAAAAAGGATGCCAAATTAGCTGTAGAAGCGGTCTTTGGGGCCATTCTTGAAGATCTTAGTGCTGGTAATAGCGTTAAGGTTGCAGGATTTGGAAACTTTGAAGTTAAAGAGAGAGCCGAAAGAGATGGTATGAACCCAGTTACAAAAGAAAAGATTCATATTCCTGCTCAAAAAGCTATCACCTTCCACGCTTCAAAACCCGCGAAAGATGCGGTTAATGCATAATAAAACGAAAAGAGAAAAATTAAAAGACGGCATTAGCCGTTTTTTATTGCAATAATTACGAAGAAAGTGTAATTTTAATACATTAATAGAGGTCACTATGAAAAAGTCTTTATCTTTGCTTTCTATATTCGGCATATGTATTCTATCTAGTTGCTCTAGAAATTTTGCTTTTATTAATTTTAAAAGTGATTCTTCCATAAGTGAAGATAGTTCTTCTTTTAATGATTCAAGTAATATTAATAGCAGTCAAGATAATTCCTCTTCTAGTTCATCTAGTGAATATCAAGAAGAAGTAGAATATATAAATTTAAAAGAAGCAACACCTGTTAAAGATGTTCATGATCAAAATTATTATTTAAATGGTTGTCCTACTATTGGAGATGTAAAAGTATTAGTTATACCAGTAGAATTTTCCGATTTAACGGCAACTTCTAGAAATTGTTCTATTGATGTTTTAAAAAGAGCCTTTAATAGTAAGACTATGGATCAATTAATTTATCCATCCGTTGCTTCATATTATGAAGAATCAAGCAATAATCAATTGCATTTAACTTTTGATGTCTTAGATAAATGGTATAAACCAAGTCATCCTAGTACTTATTATTTAGGTAAAGGCGATAATGCGAATATGGATCAAGACATACTAGAGGAGATATTAACTCAAATAGATAGCTCAATTAACTTTATGGAATATAATAAAGAGCGCGATCAAAATGGAACTATTGATGCTATTGTAATGATTAATACTTTAACAATAGATACGACCGGTAAAGAAATACTTCGTTGGGCATATCGATATTGGAATCAAAAGGCAGATAGAAATGGATATTATTATATGCATGATAATGTATATGCCAATGATTATTTATGGGCTTCATATGATTTTTTAAGAGAAACCGATAATAGCTTTAATGGTAGTATTCCTAATAATACATATACTTTTATACATGAATTTGGTCATGTTCTTGGGGCTGATGATTATTATGATTATGAAGGTAAAAATGCCCCTCTTAAATCTTTAGATGTCATGGATAGTACGTTTGGAGATCATAATCCTTATAGTAAATTTAATTATGGGTGGATTACTTCTTCAAGAAGAGTAAATACATTAACATCTACAAAAGTAAAATTAAAAGAATTTACTTCCTCGGGAGATACATTAATTTTAGCAAATGACTTTGATAAAGCAAAAGGTGCTTATCAAGAATATTATGTTTTGATGTATTATCGCCATATGGGGTTAAATAAAGGATATAATAATACGAAATATTTTAATAGTGAAGGTATTGTTATGTATCATGTAAATGCTACTTTAAAGAAATTTACTTGGTATGGACAAAGCTATTATGATGTCTTATATACAAATTCTTCTGATGATGCCTATGATTTAATTGAACTTGTCGATAATAGTCAAAGAACTATTTTAAATAAAAGCAATTATATCTTTAAAAAAGGTCAAAAGAGCCCTAAAGTCACGATGGATAATAATAAGGCATTAAATTATCAATTTGAAGTTGATTCCTTAAATGATAATGAAGCAATTTTAACTATTTCTAAAATATCTTAGTTAAGTTGAAGCATAGAAAAAAAATAAGACTTTTCTTTTTATTGACAAGGCTTCTTTTTGGGTATCAAAATAAACTTGTACATAGATTGTACGTATGTAAGGAGATTTTATGAAACAGATTTTAATTGAAACAAGTGCTCGTCATGTTCACGTAACAAAAGAAACTCTTGAGGTTTTATTTGGTGAAGGAGCAACTTTAGAAGTTAAAAAGTGGTTATCGCAACCCGGTCAATTTGCCTCTAATCAAAAGGTTACTGTTGTTGGTCCAAAAAAAGAACTTGCCTGCTCAATCTTAGGTCCTGAAAGAAAAGATAATCAAGTAGAAGTATCTTTAACAGAAGCTCGTACTTTAGGTATTGTTGCTCCCGTTCGTGAATCAGGAGATATCAAAGGCTCTGGAGCTTGTAAACTTGTGGGTCCATGTGGAGAAGTAGAATTAAAAGAAGGCGTAATCGCGGCTAAAAGACATATTCATATGACGCCAGAAGACGCGGAAGAGTTTGGCGTTAAAAATGGTGATATCGTTTCAGTAAGAGTCTTAAATGAAACAGGTAGAGCACTTATTTTTGGTGATACAGTAGTTCGTGTATCTTCTTCTTATGCTTTAGCAATGCACGTCGATACCGATGAAGCTAATGCCGCGGGTTTAAGCGGTGTTGTTTATGGCGAAATAGTTCGTTAAGAAAAAATTTAAAGAATTATGTTCTTATTTTTATAGTAAGTCATAATTCTTTTTTGTTAAATATTATTAAAAATGGCTTAGATTTAGGGAAATTTAAAGAATTCCAAAAAATAATTCTATGTATCTAAGACAAGAAAATGATATAATAGCAAGGAAGGAGATTTTATTATGTCTATATTTACAACGTTAGGCCACAAACATCTCTATCGCATTGAAAAGACAAAGACTTTGTCTATGGAGAAAGAAATTTTATATTTTGATCCTCAAGAAGTTTTTGTTCCTATAGTTGATCCTGTAACTTCTAAACCTTTAAAATTAAGCGTTGCTATTGGTGATGAAGTTAAAGAAGGTCAAATTATTGGTTATTCCGAAAAACAGGTTCCTCTATATACCACTGTTTCTGGAACAATCGTTAGAGAAGAAGTGATGTTTCATACAAGAATTGGCAGAAATGTAAAACATTTTGTAATTGCAAATGATATGAAACATACTAAAGTGGAACCATTAAATTTCTTAGATGAATCCGCCTCACCTAGTGAGATCGTAGGAAGAATGAAAGATGTAGGATTAAGTGGACAAGGAGGCGCAGGATTCCCAACATATATTAAATATATGAATGCCTTAGGTAACATTGATACCATTTTACTTAACGGTGTTGAATGTGAACCATTTTTGACCACAGATCATGAAGCGATGTTAAAACATAAGGATGAATTGATTCGTGGTATTCAATTTATGCTTAAGGCAAGTGGAGCTAAAGATGCCTATATCGTCTATAAAAAAGGTAATCCTGATTTAGATGAACACTATAGTGATATTGAATCTATAGATTCGCGCATTCATGTCGCGCATGTTAAAAATGTTTATCCTGCGGGTTGGGAACGATTAATCGTTAAATCTGTTTTAAAGAGAACTTATGATAAATTACCTTCCGAAGCTCATGTTATCGTAAATAATGTCTCAACTGCCATTATGTTATCTAGAGCTATGAAAGGCGAACTTGAAACTCGTAAGGTAATTACCGTATCTGGGAATGGAGTGGCAAGTCAAGTTAATGTTGATATACCAGTTTATACAAGAGCTATAGATATTATTGAATATGTTGGTGGATATACTGTAGAAGAAGCTTCTGTTTCTTTTGGAGGACCGATGTGTTCTCGTGGTGTTGCCTATGATTCAGCGGTCATTCTTCCTGCTGATAATGGTTTAACAATCTTAAAAAGAATAAAAGTAAATACTCTTCCTTGCTTAAGATGTGGAGAATGTGTGGAACATTGTCCTGTTGGTTTACAACCAGTAGAAATTAAAGACGCGCAGCAAGCAAGAAACGTTGAAAGAATTATGGCTTTAGAGCCTTGGCATTGCATTAGTTGTGGCTTATGTTCTTATGTTTGCCCAAGCAAAATCGATGTAAGTGATTTTGTTAGCAAAGCTAAAAAGCGCGCCATGATTCAAATAAAAATGCAAGAAAAGCAAAAAAAGGAGGCTAAATAATGAAATTAGCTATTAACCCTGCACCATATTTAAGATCAAAAAATAGTACCCTAAGAATAATGCTTACCCTTTTATGTGGCTTAGCCTTAGTATGGCTTGCAGGTATTATTTATTATTTCATGGAAGGATCTCCAAGCGATGGCATTTGGGCTATTTTTAATGTTGTTATTTGTGTGGTATCAGCTGGAATTACTGAAATCTTATTCTTTTTACCAAAGACTATAAAAGAGTGTAAAGAGAATAAGTTAAATGCTTGTCAAACTCTTCTACTTCTCTTGAAGAAAGAATTAAATTCTTTTGGATATGTAAGTGGTGTGATTTTAGCTCTTCTTCTTCCTGTAGGCGTAGAATGGTGGCAATTAGTCTTAACCACTATTGCCGCTATGTCTTTAACAAAGATGCTCTTTGGTGGTTTTGGATATAATATCTTTAATCCTGCTATCTTTGGAAGAATATTCGCGGCGATATGTTTTGGAAGTTCCTTTAATTATGGTAGTGTTCCTACTGCTACTGCAGGTGAATTTGAAGTTTTTGCTGGCCCTACCATAACAACTAATATGGCTGGTGAAAATTGGAATATTTTAACTTCTTTTGGTGATACGAGTTTACTTGATTTATTCTTAGGTAATTATCGAGGATCTCTAGGAGAAACATTCTCTTTATTAATCATTGTTATTGGTATCGTATTTGTCGTCTTAAAAGTCATCGATTGGAAGATAAGTTGTTCTTATTTATTAACTTGTATTTTAACTTCCGTATTAGTTGGTGCCATTAATGGAGTCGGTGATATTGGTACTTTCGTTTTAGCGCAGATCTTAACAGGAGGAATTCTATTTGGGGCTGTCTTCTGTTTAACTGATCCTGTAACAAGTCCAACTTCACCATTAGGTAAAATTATCTTTGGTGTCTTTGCCGGATTTATAACCATGCTTATTCGTTTCATGGGTTCAGGAGCGGAAGGTGTTGCTTATTCTATCCTATTTGCGAATATGATTACTCCTTTAATTGATTTATGCTTTAAGGGAAGAACTACTGATAAATTACCTATGAAAGCAGGAATAACCGGTGGTATTTGTACTTTATTAATCCTCGTTTCATGCGTCTATGTTGGTAAAGTTGATACTGCTGCTCCAAGTTATCAATATGTCGTCACTAAAAAGGATGATAATACTTATAATGTCGTTGTTGATCCTTATAAAAAACAAACAGGTAATCAAACTTCTTTCATTAAAATAGATATGGATGTAGATGTCGATGCTACCGCGAAAACCGTAACCGCCATTAAAGTCAATAGTACTGGTGCTAGTGGAGGAGGAGGCGATTACTTCTTAAATGAAGTCGATGAGCTAGGTGAATATTTAGGCTATCGTCCTGATAAGGGAAGTATTTTAACTGCTTTAAGAGATAAATATGTATTATTTGATACTCCTATTCCCTTTAGTGAATTCCGTAAATATGATTTAACATATTATGATAGTGTAACATATAAAGAATTTAATGATGCTCCTAGCGAATTAATATGTGGAGCCACTTATACCGTTTCAAGTTATATGTTTGGAATGAATCGAGTTATCGATGCTGTGGAGGGTAAATAAGATGAATAAATTTATTAAACTTCCGTTATTTTTAGGCGGTGTATGTCTTTTCTTTGGAGCCGCCCTCGCGGCCGTATGTAATGTCTGCCAACCAATTATTGATAGACATAATTTAGAGAAGAGAAATGCAACATATTTAAAGCTCTATGAAGGTGTTGATGCCACCACAATTGAAGATGTTGAAGAAGAAAGTTATAAGGGCTATAGATATATCGATGCTTTAGTAAAAGTACCTCATGGTGGTGTTTCTTCTTATGTCTATTCGTTGACGACAGCTGATCCTCAATCAGGAGCCTTATCTTTTATGATGGGCATTAATGCTTCAACAGGTTTAATTGATGCTTATTCCTTTTTAAACTCATCAAATAGTGATGGATATCTAAAGAATTTTAAAGATAATGAGCAGACATTAACTGATTTAACAAGCTATAGTAATGGTGGTACTTTTGTAGGCGTATCAGGAGCTACAAAAACTAAAAACGTCGTAAAAGATGCCGTCGATGAAGCACTTGCGCATTTTAAATCTTTAGGAGGTAACGCATAATGAAAAAAGATGGAAAACTTGCTACATTTGTTAATCCTTTAGTAAGAGAAAATGCCATTTTAATCAATTTCTTAGGTCTATGTCCAGTTCTTGGTATTACTACTTCTTTAAATAATGCTTTAGGTATGGGCGTGGCGGTTATCATGGTCTTATTCTTTACTAATACCTTTATTTCTTTGATTAGAAAATGGGTACCTAATGAAGTGCGTATTCCCGTATTTATTGTAATAATCGCTAGCTTTGTGACGATGGTTCAATTCTTAATGAATGCCTTTACTCCAGATCTTGCCACAAGTTTGGGTAGTTTTATTCCGATGATTACGGTTAATTGTATCATTTTAGGACGTGCGGAAGCTTTTGCTAGTAAACATAATGTTGTAGATTCGATGCTTGATGGACTTGGAACAGGAGTAGGATTTTTAATCGCTTGTTTAGTCTTATCATTCTTTAGAGAATTATTAGGTACTGGTGGATTTACTATTAATAATCCATTCAATAATGAATTACTCTTTTCATGGTTACCATTAGAAACTATTAAGATGCCAATATTTGTGCAAAGTTCCGGAGGCTTCTTCATCTTTGGTATAATTCTTGGTGTCTTCACTTGTGTCGGTATGATGATTGCCGAACATAAAAAAGAAAAAGCGAAAAAAGAAGCCGAAGAAAAAAAACTAAAGGCTAATAAGGAGGTTCAATAAGTATGAGTGAAGTTTTCATTGTCCTATTAGTATCCATGCTCACAAGCAATGTGGTATTCTCTCTTCCTTATGGTGTCTGTTCTTATCTTGGTGTTTCTAAATCAAGAAAAAGTTCTATAGGTATGGGCTTTGCTCTCACCTTTGTAGCATTACTTGCTTCTATTATTTCATATTTCTTAAATAAGTTATTAGTCTTATGGAACATTGAATATATGGATACTGTTTGCTTTATCCTTGTGGTAGCAAGTGTTGTCCAATTCGTCGAAATGTTTGTAAAGAAATTTTCTCCATCTTTATATAAAGCTTTAGGTATTTATCTACCTTTAATTACTACAAATTGTGTTGTCTTATATATCTGTAAGAATGTCGCGGATATGGAATCTTTATATTCTACCTTACATATTACAAATACAATCGGGGGCGAATTTGGGGACTTTATCTTCATGCTTGTTTATGCTTTAGGTACGGCTCTTGGATATTTCTTAGCTTTATTTATCTTCTCGGTCTTAAGAGAAAGATTAGAAAATGCTCCCGTTCCTAAAGGTTTTGCAGGCGCAGCCGTAGGACTTTTATGTACCGCGGTTATGGCTATTCTATTTATGAATGGGCTCGCAGGTATATTCTAAAATGCAAATTATAGCTATTATTGGAGTTGTTGGCGTACTCCTCATCATTTTAATTATTGCTTATCACTTTAATAAAAAGGTTCCAAAACCTGAAGGATGTGAAGATGTGGAATGTCTAGAATGCAAGAATAGCTTCTGTCAATTTAGTAAACATAAAGAAGAAAATAACGAAAACGAATTAGATCATAAGGAGGAAAAGTAAATGGAATTCAATTGGCAATCCATGTTAATCGCGGCCGCGGTTATAGTCGGTATCGCTCTTATTTTAGGTGTTGTTTTAGCTCTTGCCGATAGATTCTTATCAGTACAAGAAGATCCCCGTAAGGCGGAAGTTTTAAATAATATGCCAGGGGCCAATTGTGGTGCCTGCGGATATCCTGGATGTGCAGGACTTGTCGATGCCATCATTGAAGGTAAAGTAACAAAAGTTCGCGCTTGTAAAGTTATTAAACAAGATAAAGCTAAAGTAATTGTTGATTATTTAAATGCCACTCCAGGGCCTGATGGGACGACTCTTAAAGTAACAGAATAAACTAAATAATTAAATTCAATTTTAAAAACACGTGAGCTATGGTATGATGTTTACGTGTTTTCTTTTTGGAGGTCATTATGAATTATCCTAAAGACATCGTAAATAAAATTCTCTTCAGTGAAGAAGATATAAGAAGCAAAGCAAGAGAATTAGCCTTAAGAATCAATAAAGATTATGAAAAGGGCAACCTTACTATTGTATGCACCTTAAAAGGGGCTATCTTTTTCTTTTCTGATTTAATGAAATATATCAATATTAATTGTCAAATTGAATTCATTAAAGCTTCTAGTTATATCGGTAATACGACTAGCTCTAGTGAAAATGTTTATATTTCCAAAACTAATTTTGAGATTAAAGATCGTGATATTTTAATTGTTGAAGATATTGTTGATACTGGCTTTACTTATAAAGAGTTAGAAAAATATTTTCTTTTAAATGGATGTAAATCTATTGAAATGTGTGTTTTACTTGATAAAAAAGAAAGAAGAAAAGTGGAAGTAAATCCTAAATATGTCGGTTTTGAAATCGCCAATTATTTCGTTATTGGATATGGTTTAGATTATAATGAGGCTTATCGCAATTTACCTTTTATTGGGATTATTAATCCTAAATATATCTAGGAGTAAATTATGATTGAACGATATTTAAAAAAAGAAATGGAAGAGATATTTTCTCTTCAACATAAATATGAAACCTTTTTAAAAGTAGAAATTGCGGTAATAGAAGCTTATACAAAATTAGATATAATTCCTCTTCATGATCTAGAAGAAATTCAAAAGAAAGCTTATATAAATGTTGATAGAATTAATGAATTAGAATTGATTACAAAACATGATGTCATCGCTTTTACTCGTTCTATATCTGAACAACTAGGAGAAGAAAAAAGATGGATTCATTATTCTTTAACATCGACTGATGTAGTTGATTCTAGTCTATCTATTATTTATCATGAAGCCAATCAATATATTGAAATGGCTTATTTAAAATTATTAAGAGCAGTGCAAGATAAAGCCAAAAAATATAAATATCAACCCATAATTGGAAGGACTCATGGCATGCATGCGGAAGTCACTTCTTTTGGTTTAAAATGGCTCTTATTTTATGATGAATTATTAAGAAATCATGAACGTTATGTAAATGAATGTAAGAATTTAGAAATTATTAAATTATCAGGAGCGGTTGGAAATTATGCTAATATTCCTCCCTTTATAGAAGAATATGTAAGTCATAAATTTGGTTTAGAAAAGCCTCTAATTGCCACCCAAGTATTATCTAGAGATAGACATGCTGGTTATATATTATCTTTAGTTTTAATTGCCTCTACTTTAGAAAAGATGGCGCTTGAAATAAGACATTTATCGCGAAGCGAAATAAAAGAAGTTGAAGAAGGATTTTCTTCTGGTCAAAAAGGGTCTTCGGCTATGCCACATAAAAGAAATCCGATAGGTTCTGAAAATATATGTGGACTTGCTCGCATTATAAAAAGTTATGCCCAAGTGGCTTTAGAAAATAATATCTTATGGCATGAAAGAGATATATCGCATTCTTCTTCTGAACGCATCATGTTTCCAGATGCTATGTCTTTAATCTATTATATGTTAGAAAGAATGACTTCTATTATTGAAAATCTAAGAGTCTTTGAAGATAAGATGAATGAAGATATTCATCTAACTTATGATGTGATATTTTCCGGAAATGTATTACAAAAGTTAATATCAAAGGATTTATCTAGAGAAGAAAGTTATGATTTAATTCAACCTTTAACTTTTAAAGCTTTAGAAGAAAAAAGATCATTTAAAGATATTTTATATGAATCAAAAGTTATAAATTATCTAACTAAAGTTGAAATAGATGATTGCTTTGATATCAATTATTATTTAAAGCATGTCGATGATATATATAAAAGAATGGGGGCGTAAAATGGGAAAGTCTTTATTAGTTTTAGGAGCCCAATGGGGTGATGAAGGAAAAGGTAAAATAACTAATTATTTTTCTTCTAAAGCCGATGTAGTAGTCCGTTATCAAGGAGGAAATAATGCCGGGCATACCATTGTTTTTGATCATAAAAAATATGCTTTAAGATTAATTCCTTCAGGTATTTTTGAAGCAAAAACTAGCTGTATTATGGGTAATGGTATGGTTATTAATCCTAGGGCTCTAATAGAAGAGATAAATGAATTAAAACAAAATGGATTTTCTTGTGATAATTTATATATTTCTGATCGTGCTCATATCATTTTTGATCATCATCTCATTTTAGATGAATTAAATGAATTGAGTTTAAAAGATAAAAAAATTGGTACTACTAAAAGAGGTATTGGTCCTTGTTATAGTGATAAGATTGCTCGCATTGGTATGCGTATGGGTGATTTTGTAAGTAGTGATTTTCCTACTCTTTATAAAGATTTATTAGAAAGAAAAAATAAAGAAATTAGTTTTTTAGGCGGAAAAGAAATATCTTATGAAGATACTTTAAAAGATTATTTAGAATTAGGAAAATTAATTAAACCGATGGTATGTGATACAATTTCTTTATTAAAAAGATTCCGAAAAGTTAATAAAAATATTCTTTTTGAAGGAGCTCAAGGAGCTTTACTTGATATTGATTTTGGAAGTTTTCCTTATGTGACAAGTAGTTCTGTAACTGTAGGAGGTGCTCTAAGTGGATCAGGTATTGGTCTACACGGACTAGATGAAGTATTAGGTATTGTAAAAGCTTATCAAACTCGGGTGGGAGAAGGACCATTTCCGACCGAATTAGATAATAAAATAGGTGATTATATTCGCGAAAGAGGTCATGAATATGGGACTGTTACGCATCGAAAAAGAAGAGTTGGTTATCTAGATCTTGTAGCTTTAAAATATTCTATACAAATAAATGGTATTACTTCTATTTGTTTAACTCTATTTGATGTACTAGAGGGCTTAGATGAATTAAAGATATGTACTTCTTATACTTATGAAGGTAAAACTATTGATACGATTCCTTCTTCTAATAAAGTCTTTAGTAAATGTATTCCTCAATATGTGACCCTACAAGGATTTAAGGAAGATATAAGTCAAGTTAAATCATTTGAGGAATTACCTAATGAGGCGAAAGAATATATTAATTTTATTGAAAGAGAAGTTGAAGTACCAATAGTGATGATTTCTATTGGACCTGATAAATATCAAACAATTATTAGAAAGGATATATTTTCATGAAATATGATGTAGTTATAGTAGGGGCTGGCCCTATGGGCATCTATACCGCCTATGAATTAATGCAAAAAAATAAAGATTTAAAGATTTTACTTTTAGATAAAGGTCATGATATATATCATCGAAAATGTCCTATTTTAGCTAAAAAGATAAAGCAATGCCCAAAAGATATTTATGGTAATTCAGGTTGTATTCCGGCCTGTTCTATGACTTCCGGATTTGGAGGATGTGGTGCTTTTTCTGATGGTAAATTTAATATCACAAGTGAATTCGGGGGTTGGATGACTGATTATTTATCTTCTGAAGAAGTCTTAGAATTAATTCGCTATGTTGATGAGATTCAGCTTCGTTATGGAGCCCCAAGTGAATTAACTAAACCTAATACTCAAGAAGTTTTAAAGATTGAAAAAAAGGCCATTTCCGTTGGTTTAAAACTTTTAAGAGCGGAAGTAAGACACCTAGGCACAGAAATCAATTTACAAGTCTTAAAAAATATTTATGAGGCGATGAAAGATCATATAGATTATCGCTTTAAATGTGAAGTTATTGATCTAGTTGTAGAAGATAATGTCATTAAAGGTGTTATCTTAAAAGATAAAGAAATTATTGAAGCTAATTATGTAGTATTAGGAGTCGGTAGACCTGGTGCTCAATGGTTATCATCCATCATGTTAAATCATGGGGTTGAAGTTATAAATAATCGTGTAGATATCGGGGTAAGAGTGGAAACAAATAATATCATTATGGATGATATTAATAATTATCTATATGAAGGTAAATTTATCTATAATACATCTGTAGGTACTCAGGTAAGAACTTTCTGTTCTAATCCTAGTGGACATGTCGTCATTGAAAATCATAATGGCATTATGGTCTGTAATGGTCATTCTTATCACTCGGTAGAATTAGGGAGCAATAATACAAACTTTGCTCTATTAGTCTCTCATGAATTCTCTGATCCCTTTAAAGATCCAAATCAATATGCCGAAGAAATATCTGAACTTGCAAATAAATTAAGTGGAGGTTCGGTAATTGTGCAAAAATATGGTGATATTAAAGCCGGGAGGAGATCAACTAAAAGAAGAATTGATGAAGGATTTGTGCGTCCCACTTTAAAAGAAGCAGTTCCTGGTGATTTAAGTTTAATTTTGCCTTATAAAACGATGCAATCAATTATTGAAATGATGAAAGCGTTAGATGTAGTAACTCCAGGCATTGCCAATGACCATACACTATTTTATGGAGTGGAAGCTAAATTTTATAGTGATCGCATAACATGTGATAATCACTTTGAAACAAAAATAAGAAATCTCTATGTTGGAGGCGATGGGGCAGGTATTACGCGAGGACTTGCACAAGCCGGGGCAAATGGAATAAAAGTAGCAAGAGAAATATTAAAAAAATTATCGCATAAATAAAAAATAAAATGTTAAAAAACGGCTATATATAGGTCGTTTTTTTAAATGCCAAAAAGAGAGAAAAAATATGGTTTTAAGAAGTTTTTTTAAATAAAAATATATAATTGACATTGAATTTAAAAAAAGTAATAATTTATACGCAAAAAGCAAAAGTAATATTTGCTTTGTAGGAGAAAAAGATGGACGAAAAAAAATATCTATTTACTTCAGAAGCTGTTTCTGAAGGACATCCTGATAAGGTATGTGATCAAGTCGCCGATGCCATTCTTGATGCTTGCTTAAAAGAAGATCCTTCTTCTCGCGTGGCCTGTGAATGCTTTGCGACCTCTAATTATTTTTTAATTGGAGGAGAGATAACGACTAAATCGCATCCGGATTATGAGCGCATTGCTCGCGATGTCATTATAGACATTGGTTATGATAAAGATAGCTATGGCTTTAATGGTAATACATGTATCATCGATAATAAGATTAAAAAACAATCTTTAGATATTGCTATGGGGGTTGATAAAGAGTCTTTAGAAGATCTTGGGGCTGGTGATCAAGGTATGATGTTTGGTTATGCGTGTCGTGAAACAAAAAACTATATGCCGCTTCCTATAGTTATCGCCCATAAATTAGTGCGCCTTGCTACTTCTTTAAGAAAGAGTGGTAAATTTAAAGGGGCACGTCCTGATATGAAAGCTCAAGTCACTATTGATTATACGCATATTAATAGAATCGATACGATTTTAATGTCTTGTCAACATGATGAAGATATTGATTTAGAGGCTTTTAAACAATATATTCATGATGAAATCATGATTCCTGTGGCCAAAAGTTTTAATTTAAATCTTGATTTTAAATATTATATTAATCCTACAGGCCGATTTGTTTTAGGAGGACCTGCCGGTGATACAGGTCTAACGGGAAGAAAAATAATTGTTGATACATATGGCGGTATGTCGCGTTCTGGTGGTGGCGCCTTCTCCGGCAAAGACCCTTCTAAAGTTGATCGAAGTGCCGCATATCTAGCTAGATATATAGCAAAAAATCTTGTAGCAGCCGGAGTCGCCGATTCTTTAGAAATACAGCTTAGTTATGGTATAGGTTTAAGCAAACCTATATCTATAGCTATAAATACTTTTGGAAGTGCTAAAATTGAAGAAGATAAAATATTAAAGATCATTCCTAAATTCTTTGATTTAAGACCTGGAAAAATAATTGAACAATTCTCTTTAAATAAACCTTCATTTAGATATCGTGATTTAGCAAATTATGGACATTTTGGTAGACCAGATATAGACTGTCCTTGGGAAAAATTAGATAAAGTAAAAGCGATAAAAGATTGGCTTGGAGATATAGATTAATGGATTCTTTACGATTAAAAGAGCAAGAAAAGACGCCTCTTTTAGATGCCCTTAAAGAATATGTGGCTTCAAATCCTATTCCTTTTGATGTTCCTGGTCATAAGATGGGAAGAATTCATACAGATTTAATGGATGTAATCGGAATAGAAGCTTTTAAATATGATGTAAATGCCCCAATTGGTATAGATATATTTTATAATGGTAAAGGAGGAGTAATGGAAGAAAGCTCTTCTTTGATGGCGAAAGCTTATGATGCTGATAAAGCAATATTTTTAACAAATGGGACAACTCTTGGCATCATGATTATGATCATGAGTACTTTAAAAGCTAAAGATAAGATTATATTGCCTCGTAATGTGCATAAATCAATTATTAATTCTTTAATATTATCGGGTGCTTATCCTATATTTGTCGAACCCCAATATGATCAAAATTTAGGAATTGCAAATAATATAACTATCGAAGAATATATTAAAGCGATGGATGAAAATTTAGATGCCAAAGCTATATTTATCATTCATCCTACTTATTTTGGTGTCACCTGTGATATTAAAAAAGTAGTAGAAGAAGCCCATAAACGCAATATGGTGGTGCTTGTTGATGAAGCTCATGGCGCCCATTTTTATTTTCATGAAGATTTACCGATATCATCTATAGAAGCAGGGGCTGATATATCCGCTGTTTCGATTCATAAAACGGCAGGAAGTTTAACACAATCTTCCGTATTATTAATTAAAGGTAATAGAGTAAATTATGAAAATGTTTTAAAAGTATATTCTATGCTTTCATCTACTTCCCCTAGTCACCTGCTTTTAGCCTCTTTAGATGCGGCGCGAAAATATATGGTCTTTCATGGCCATGATGTTTTAGAGAATAATTTAAAGCTTGCTAGCTATGCTAGAGAGCAATTAAATAGTATTAATGGGATAATGTGTTTATCTTCTTCTTATGTAAAAGAAAAAGAAAATGAAGAATTTTCTTTTGATCCTACCCGTTTAGTAATATCTGTTCGTGATTTAGGTAAAAGTGGATTTGAAATCATGCACTTATTAAAAGAAAAATATGATATTCAAGTTGAACTCGCCGAGACTTATTTAGTACTAGCAATACTTGCTATAGGCTCTACAAAAGATGATATAGATAGATTAATTAAGGCTTTTAAGGAGATATCTTTAACTTATTATGAAGAAGGAAAAAAGACTCCTTTAAAAGATTTTATCTTTGATTATGCCGATATTTATGTAAGTCCTCAAGTAGCTTATAATGCTCCAAGTGTAAAAATAGATATAAAAAAAGCCAAAGGTAAAATATCTAGTGAATCAGTAATGATATATCCTCCTGGCATTCCTTTATTAATACCAGGAGAAATAATTTCAAAAAATATTTTAGATATATATGAATTTTATATAAATAGTAAAGGTAAGATTATTAAAGATACACCAAGTGATGTCATAAAAGTAATCGATGAAGATAAATGGTCAAAAGGAGATTAAAATGAAACGTTTTAAAAAGAATATATGTGTTTTTCAAAGCTGTGAAAGTGAATATAAAGATGCTGAAGTCGTCATCTTTTCTTCCCCGATGGATGCGACGTGTTCTTTTCGCCCTGGGACACGTTTTGCCGGAAGTGCCATAAGAGAGGATTCTATTGGTCTAGAATGGTATTCGCCTTACTTTGATATGGATTTAAAAAGGGTTCCCACTTGTGATATTGGGGATCTAAATTTACCTCTTGGTGATGTAGAAGGTAGTTTAAATGAGATATCACGCGTTACAAAAGGCATCTTAGAAGATGATAAAAAAGTGATGATGATTGGAGGAGAGCATCTTGTTACACTTGGAACCATTAGAGAATATGTAAAAAAATATCCTTCTTTACACATCATTCACTTTGATGCTCATACTGATTTAAGAGAAGAATTTTTAGGAAGAAAATTATCTCATGCTACGGTATTAAGAAAATGTTATGACTTATTAGGGGATAATCGCATTGCTCAATTTGGAATACGTTCAGGAGATTCTAGTGAATTTTATTGGGCTGATGAGGGACATACTTATTTACATAAATATGATTTAGATACTTTAAATGAAATCATTGAAGCATGGAAAGATTATCCTATTTATATAACAATTGATTTAGATGTTTTAGATCCTTCGATTTTCCCAGGAACTGGGACTCCAGAAGCGGGCGGAATATCTTATAAAGAACTGCAAAATGCTTTATTAGATATGCGTGCTTTAAATAATATTGTCGGTGCGGATATTGTTGAATTATCACCCCATTATGATCAAAGTGGGGTATCTACGGCGGTAGCTTGCAAAGTCTTAAGAGAAATGGTCTTATTATTGCATTATCAAAAATATGGTCATAAATAATTAGTTTATTCTAAAATATATTAATGGCGCATTTCTAGACGTGATAAAAATTTGACATCTTCATTAATGGTTGAAGATATGACTTTAATATGAACTAATAGATCTTCATCATTATCTTTTAAATGGGTGATATCTTTTATTAAACCAACCATTTCTACTCTTGCTCCATCGATTAAAATGGCGCTTTTTTCCATATGATATTTTTGATCTTTAAACTTATCATAAGTATCAGAATGATTATCTCCATAATGTAAAGCAATATTTTCTTGCTTATCACTTAATGCTGAGACTCCTACAATATCATTAACTTCAAGATGATGACCTGTAACGGATTGACTTCCGACAAGTAATAATACTTCTTCATAACCACATTGCATGCACCAAGCACAAGTCATAGCATATTTATGATGATTCTTTTCATAAGCTAATACATTAGCCCCCATATTTACTAAATCAGCCATACATAAATCTCCTTTTTTTAAATATAAATAAAAGAAATCTTTAATGCAATAAAAGTCCTTTAAATAGGCGATTTTTAAGCATTTTAAAGATGTAATAATAATCGCCTACTTCTCAAAAATCAAAAAAAATATTATAATAAAGATGTAAGAAAAACTTACACATAAGAATCATGAAAGGAGAACGACTTATGAAATTTCAAATTACTGGTAAAAACATTAAAATCACGGATGCGATGAAAAAGGCTACCGAACAAAAACTCAAAAAGATGGATAAGTATTTTGTCATCGATGAAAGCGTAGTTGCTAAAGTCCTCGCACGCACTTATCGCGATAAGCAAAAAGTCGAAATTACGATCTTTACAAAAATGATGGATTTCCGGGTCGAAGTCACCGCGAGTGATTTTTATGAAGCTCTTGATTTAGCAATCGATAAACTAGAAGGACAGATGCGAAAATTAAAGACACGCATTAGTAAAAGACATCATGTAAATCTATCAAGTTATATTGCGTTTGATCAATTTGAGGGTGAAGATGCAAGTGAAGATGAAATCGTTCGTGTTAAAGAAATCGAATTAGAACCAATTGATATGGAAGTAGCAATTACAAAAATGGAAGCTTTAGGTCATAGTTTTTATATCTATCATGATGCTGAAGATGATTTAATAAGTGTTCTATATAAAAGAAATGATGGAGGATATGGTTTAATCCAAGTTAAGAATAAAGAAGAATAAGAATTCTTATATTCTATTTAGATTAACAATCTATTGAGTGATAAAAAATAAAAAGACTTTTATAAAAAAATGTGTATAATGTTTTTTATGGAGGTCGTTATGAAAAAGTATGTAACTATTTTATTAAGTTTTACATTACTTTTTTCATGTGCTAAAGAAGATAAAAAGATGTCTTTTATTAGACCTTTAATGACGCCTTCAAGTGTATATTTTGGTGACTATAAAGCTTATGAAAAAGATGAAAATGGAAAATTTAAAGAAGTACCACTTTATTATGCTTTTAATTCATGCGAAATAATTTCTTATAATTATTTGCTTGATAGTCATAAAGAGGAATTAGATAAAAAATTAGATGAAGCGGAAAAAGAAATCGTCTATTTATCGATGTGTTATGATCAATATACTTTCTTTCAAAAAGAAGATGAATCATATTTACATAATCT
>X41_Pika__coassemble_9_pt1 | contig 21256 bp, 13 predicted proteins | sample X41_Pika__metabat2_high_PE_003 | metagenome-assembled genome bin X41_Pika | reverse complement strand
TATATTTGCCCACTAAAAAAGAAGATGATTTACTCTTCACCAGAGGTGAAACTCATCTTCATTAATAGTTTCTTTTAATTTAAAGAAATAGATATCCTATAAAGCTTTAGCCTCATATCCTTCTTCTTGAATGTTACTTATAACTTTAGAAACATCAACTTCATCATTATAAGTAATTACTACTTCTTTATTCTCTAAAGAAGCTTCTGCATTTAAGACATTAGGAACACTTTTACAAGCATTTTCCACATGTCTTTTGCAATTTGCACACATCATGCCATCAACCGATAATCTTATTGTTTTCATTTTCTTTTCCTCCTTTAAAACAACATTTAAATTAGATTCGTAGACATTTCTTTTGGGCTTAAAGAAATATAAAGTTAAAGATGTTAAGACGACAAAGACACTAGAAAAGGACATTGCCGCACTTGAAATCATAGGATTAAGTTTTATCCCAAAGCTAGGATAAAAGATACCAGAAGCAAGTAAGACGCCTATTACGTTATAAATAAAAGCCCAGAATAAACTTATCTTAATCGTATTTATAACTCTTTTTGATAATCTAATAACATTATAGACATCCATTAAATCGTTTCTTAATAAGATGATATCACTTGAATCAAGAGCAATATCACTTCCTGCCCCTAGAGCAATACCAAGATCTGCTCTCATTAAAGCGGGAGCATCATTAACTCCATCACCAACCATAGCTATTACATCTTTAGGTGTCTTTTTTAAAGAAGTTATGATTTCCATCTTATCTTTTGGTAAGACTTCACTTATAACTTCATCAACATCAACTTCTTTTCCAATAATAGAAGCTGTCTCTTTATTATCACCCGTTAACATGATGACTTTTATACCAACCTTCTTAAGATTTTTAATAGCCTCTTTTGAGGTATTTTTAACTTCATCTTTTAAAGATATAATCGCTTTTAATTCGTGATCTTTTAAAAGAATTAGGGTCGTTTTACCTTCTCTTTCTAATTCATTTACTTTATCTACTTTCTCATTTAATAGACTATCATTACCTATTTCATAAAAGTGATTATCAATAATACCACTTAAACCTTTTCTTTCAATAGATTTAAATTCATCAACCTTTTTTAAAGTAGCTTTTTTATTTTCACTAAAAGTAACTAAAGGTAAGGCAAGAGGGTGTTCAGATAATGATTCTAAAGAATACATCACATCAATAATTTCTTTTTCTTCTCCATAAGTAATAAAGTCGACAAGACGAGGAGCTCCATTTGTAATTGTTCCTGTCTTATCAAAAACAATCGTATTAATATGATGTGCTTTTTCTAAAATCTCGGCATTTTTAATTAATAGACCAGATTCGGCACCTTTTCCCGTACCTATCATGATAGCTAAAGGAGTAGCAAGACCTAAAGCACAAGGACAAGCAATTACTAAAGTAGAAATAGCAAAATTAAAAGATACTTCAAAACTTGAACCCGTAAATATAAATGATAAAAAGCTAACTAAAGCAATTAAAATAATGGCTGGCACAAAATAAAAGGATATCTTATCCACAAGATGAGAAATAGGAGCTTTAGAATCTGAAGCTTCATTTACTAAACGAATAATAGTAGCAAGAGATGTATCTTCTCCAACATGAGTCGCTCTTATTTTTAAATAGCCCGAATTAACTATAGATGAAGATAATACTTCACTACCTATTGTTTTATAAATAGGCATATTTTCTCCTGTTAAATTAGCTTGATTTAAAGAAGCTTCTCCTTCCATAATAATCCCATCAACAGGAACTGAATCTCCTTTTCTTAAAACGATAATATCATCTAAACGCACTTCTTCAATAGGGACTATTTGTTCTACATCATCTTTTAATACACATGCCGATTTTGGGGCTAAATCCATGAGTTTAGATATCGCACTTGTCGTCTTCTTTTTAGATATCTTTTCAAAATATTTACCTAAACTTACTAAAGTTAAAATCATACCCGCCGATTCAAAATATAAATTTTCATGATATAGAGCTACTATCTCCATATTATTAAAACCTAATCCATATCCAATCATATAGATAGCATAAATGCCATAAGCAATAGAAGCAGTTGCTCCTAGAGCAATTAGAGAATCCATATTAGGAGATAAAGCAATGAGCTTTTTAAATCCTGAAATAAAATATCTTCGATAGATAAATATAATAGGTAAGACTAAGATAAATTGGCTAAAAGAAAAGGCTAAAGCACCTTTATGACCTACCATAAAAGAAGGTAAAGGTAAATTAATCATATGGCCCATAGAGACATACATTAATAAAACTAAAAATACCACGGATACAATTAAATCTATTAAATCTTTTTTTGTATCTACTTTTAAAGATTTATCTTCTTTTGCATCTGGTAAAATAGCTTCATATCCAGCCTTTTTCGTGGCTTTTAAAATCGTTTCATCACTAACTAGATTTTCATCAAAATCAACATTCATGGAATTAGTCATTAAACTTACATGAACATCATTAACGCCTTTTATCTTTTCAATAGCTTTTTGAACATGACTTTGACAAGAAGCACAAGTCATTCCCTTAACTAAATACTTCTTTTTCATAAAGACTCCTATTGAAATTTACGGAATAAATTAACAATCTCATCAACGCTTTCTAATTTTCCATTTTGAATATCTTCAATTAAGCAAGTATGCATATGCTCATCTAAAATGATATTGGCGAGACTTTTAATCGCCTTATCAACCGCGGATAATTGAATTAAAATATCATCGCAGTAGCGATCCATTTCTACCATCTTAGCTAAACCATTAATTTGACCTGCCATTCTATGAAGGCGATCCACTAAAACCTTTTTTTCTTCCTCACTACGAGGATTTTTTCGATAATTCTTTTTCATAATATTCACCTCGATTTATATTCTAATACCACCTATAGGTATAGTCAAGAGAATTATGAAATTATTTTAATATTTTTTACTTATCAATTTTTTGCTTATTCCTTTTTATCTTTATGACGAATTTTATCAATTATTTCATGGGGCCATAAGAAATTAAATTTTCTAACCGCGATATCTAAGATAAATAATAATAGAGCAATGATCATTAAAGGCAATTGGAAATTAACCTTACGGGTTATAGAAGTAATCATATTGCTCACATTATCATCTAAATTAGAAGTGCCATAATATATTTTTCCACTTACTTTACTTCCATCTTCATTTTCACTAAAGGTTTCCGAACATAGTTTCGAAAGATTATTTAATTTTTCTTTAGAATTAAAGAAAGTATCATATTCATCCGAATAAGAAAAGGATGTATAGGCCCTTCCTTTAGCTATCTCATCATTATTTTCTTTTTCACTTACTTCTATTTCATAAATACCTTCTTCTCGCGTTATAAAATCCTTTTCAAATAAGGAGGAAGATTCTCCACTTAAAGAAAATTCACTGACTTTTGTTTTGCTCATCGTCTCACTAGTAAATGATAATTTGGAAATAACAATATCTAGAGTTATATTTTTTATAACTTCCTCATTTGAATCACTACTACCCAATAATTCTACTCTTAGATTTCTTGTATAGTTAAGATTAAATGTTTCTATATTGCTAGGATCATCACTTATTTCTAACCCATCAATTGTTATGCGCATTAGACTTATATCACTAGAGGGTATTAATCTAGTAATAATATTTTTTAATAGCGTTAAAGAATTTTGATTTGTATATAATTCAGGGCAAAATTTAGAAGACAAATCAATCATTAAACACCCTACTAACCCACTTTCACTACCATAAGGTGACCAGTCAACATAAATCGGATCATTATTATCAAGGGTGACATTTTTATTGCTATCAGGATCAACAACAACTTCTGTATTATGAAAATATACATGCGTGGTAGCACTATCTTTAGAAGATACCCCTCCATTATATGTATTGATCAAAGGCAAATTAGAAACATCCACATTTGTTTTTAAAATGGAACTATCAGATATTTGAAACTTACCATTCGTTTTTAAATTATTTACAACTTCTGTCGGTATTGATTTACATAATTCTTTTATGACAGTAGCAAATTGGGCTTCGGTTTGAGTAATATGAATATCATCATTACTAACGATATTTTCCGTAACTAAATCAGTTAGATTTTGCGATTTATTATTTCCAATAACAATACTTGAAAAATCAATATTTTTTTCTTTCATACTTTTAATGGTATCTTTATAGCGCTTTGCATCATCATTACCACTATCATAGTCATTAATTAAAACAACTGATTTTTTATTAACTTTCGTTGGGAAAGTAGAAAGCATTTCTTCAGCATATTCAAGAGCGAAATCATAATCAGTTCCACCTTCTAAAGTGGGTTTAGTTATAGCTTCTACTTGTTCAATCATTTTTGTTTTTTGGGTGGCTGGAGTTAAAGGAAAAACAATTCTAGTTTCATCTGATTCTAAAATATTATTTTTGTATTTTGTCGGTCCAAAAGTAATTAAAGATAAATAATCATAGGGATTTAAAGATGATTTAATAGACTCTACTATACCTTTTATAGCCACTTCAATTCGTGTTTCTTTACCATCATTAAAATTGGGCTTCTGCAAGTTAGAATCTTCTTTATTAAAATACTCTGTTCCCGAGAAGCTTTTCATGCCCATAGAATTTGAATAATCTAAACATAAGACAATAGCTCGCGGATTATTAGCCGTAGGAGTTAAAGAAATAGGCATCATATCTTCATATAAAGTATTAATCATATTCCCATTGGCGTATGTATTTTCGCCTCCCGCATATAAAACACTACCTCCACCTTCAATATATGACTTTAAACTATTAGCAAAAGATGTAGGAAAAGAGGCAACAGAAGTATCCATTAAAATGACTTCCTTATATTCTGTTAGACCTTGGGCACTTGGGGCATCTTTAGGTGCAATGACATTAGGGCTATAATTAAGAGATTTAATGGTATTCACCAAATCAGAAGTGGAACTATTTTCAGGAGCAATGATTAAAATACTATTCTCTGCTTCTAGATATAAAGATGTATAAAATATATTATTATTGACCACTAAATCGCTATTATTTATAGAAGCAATCTCGGCTTTTATTTCATGAAGGCCAGCATCTTTAAAGACATAATCATAACTTATTGTTTCATTACTTTTACCACTTAAATTTAATAAAATAGTATCTTTATCAAATATAGATTTGCCATTATCGGTTACTTTTAAATTTACAGATGTCATATTATGAGAAGCAAAAGTAATATTTATTTTATTTTCAATAAACGGTATTTCTTTTTCCACATCAATTCCATTTATTTGCGCTTCAGAAGTTAAAGAATAATCTTTTGGTTCAAAAAATATGGCATCAAGACGAATCTTATTTTGATTTAAAATAGAAGAAACACCTGTTAATTTTCCATCGGTATCAATAGCATCTGATAATAAGATAATTCTTTTATTTAAGGAACTATTTTGAGTACTATCAAATAAACTAACGGCTTTTATTAAAGCATTTTCAATATCCGTACCAGATGAATCACCATTCCACGAACTATATTCTAGACTTTGTCCTTTAAGTTTTGATGGATAATCAATATCTATAAAACGTGTTTCACCATAACCAAAATAAACTAAACCTATTTTACTACTGCTATTTCTAGGATCATCGATAAAAGAATTTATATAATCATTCATTTCATTATGAACATCAAAAGTAGAATAAGAATAATCAGTTACTAAAACTATTTCACTATTTACATCTTCTTTATAAGTACCCGAAATGCCCGATAACACAAAACAGGATAAGATAATAATTAAGCAATGTAAGATTAAAGAAGTAACTTTATTTCGCGTATGTCTTCTTTTCGGCTTTAATCTTAAATAAGGAATAAAAGCTAAAGCAATTAAAGGAATCATTAATAATAAAAGATAAGGATTATCAAAGGTGATATTTATGAAAATATTAATATTGTTCACGATATTGTACCCCCCATTCAATTACTAATAAGACGATTAAAGCAATAGCAAAATATAAAGAGATATCTTTATCTTCACTTATCACTTCTTGAGCTACTCCTTCTTCTCCTTCTTTATTACCTAAAGCAAGATTATTAGTTATATTTAATTTTGATTCACTTTTTGCAATACCTGCGAAAAAGGAATATTCTTTTTTATTGCCATTATTATATGTAACCACAATAGAATAAACTCCACTTGTTTTTATTTTGTAAGTAGCTCCATTAATCAAGGCATCTTTTGTAAAGATTAAAGTCTCTCCATTATGAATTAAATCGATTTGATTAATTGACTCATTAGAATTTAAAGTGATGGTGTCTCCAACATCATAAAAGTGATTCTCCACCGGTCTTTTAACCGAATATTCCATTAAATTCTTTACTAAAATAGGCATAAACATGCGCACCGGTAAATTTGATTTATGTAGATCAAATAAGAAGACACTAATATAAGTTTGATCTTTTTTGCCCGCGAGAAGAAGTGGCTTACCAGAACTAGTTTCAATACATACATCAAATACATCTTCATCATAAAATTCTAAATCGATATATTCGGTGACATAAAAGGCATTTTCTTTTTGAATATCCTTAATAACATTTTGTACCCCATCTTTAGAAATTGAATCAGAAACTATAGCGCTTTGTCTTTCTTTTATAACATTAGATGTTTTAAATAAACCATCATTATTTGTTTCTTTTCCAAATAAACTATTTGAGGAAGGATTTACAATCCAAACTGAGCCATCATGAGGTAAAGTAAATGGTGTTGTCGTATCATAAATATATAAATCATAGCCACTTTTTGCCATACCGGGTTTTGAAACAATTACTTCATCACAAGTACCAAGTACACTTATAGCAGCGGAAAAGAATTGCTTAGATTCAGAAATAATTTGCACTTTGAATTTTTCATCGCTTCCATTATAAGCATAAAAGACATTATCATCCTCAAATTGATCTTTTATGATATCTGAAGAAAAGGCTTTTTCTCTAATGGTAAAACTTGCTTCTTTAAATTGATAAATCATTAAATCCTCAAACTCCACTTGTTTTTCTTCATTACTTTTTAAATGGATGGTTTTATTTTGATAATAGCGCCCAGCATCTAATTCTAAACTTGCATTAGTATAAGGAGCATTTATATATAATTCTAAAATGACATCAATATCGCGATTATAAGAACATATATTTGTTTTAAAATCAAAATAAGCGGTATTTCGATTTAATTCTATCGTTGGATTTAATAAAGCCACATTCCATTCTGAAGAAGAGACATTTACTAAATTAATATCACCAGAAACTTTCATATTATGATCGGTATATAAAGTGACATCGGCATTTTTATTCTTCTGTAATAAGGCTTTAACTTCATCAAGAGCAAGAGCATATTTATTATCATTAGCTTCCACATAACTACATTTACCATCTTGATGTAAAGCATATTCAAGTTCCGTTCTATTTGTTGATGTTAATACATTTCCCTCACGGGGATCTTCATCAATAAAGATAAGCGATATATTTGTGGATTCTGCGTATTTATTAAAAGAATCAACAATTTGATCAACCGCTTTTTGATAACGCGATTTACCACCATTATCGATTACATTCATTGAAGCCGAACAATCAACCATGATGATTTGATCATTAACAATCTTATTTGGGGAAGTTATTAAGGGTTCAGTTATTAAAATAGCAATTAAACCAACTACTAAAAACTGTAAAAGAATGAGAAAGAATTGCGTTAATTTTTCAAAGGGAATCTTTCTTTACGATATTTTTGGGCTAATCTCCACACATAAGTAGAAGATATTGTTCTTTCATGATATTTAGGTTTAATAATATGAATTAACAATATTAATGGAATAGCAATTAAAGCAAGTAGACCTAAAGGAAGTAGTAAATGCATTATTTAATTACCCCACTTTCATATAATTGATTGAAGAATATCTTTTCAATCGGATCTGTTGTAATACCTTTTAAATAAGTTAAATTACGTTTTTTAACAAAGTTTTGAATATCTAATAAGTAATCATCTAAAGCTTTTAAATAGGCCTCATAATCAGATTTCGTAATATTTATTTTTACATTCCTTTCATCTAGATGATCGCTTGCTTCTGAATCTATTAAAAGATGTCTACCTTTATAATTTGGGGACACTTCATTAGGATCTAATATTTGCACTAACATAACTTCGCGGTGGCGATATAAAAGAAAATCAACGGCACTTTTCCATCTATCATCAGTTAAAAAATCCGAGATAATAATTGTCATCCCATCACTATATCCAGGATTTAAATCATTAGTTATTGCTTTTTCAATTTGAGCAGTTCCAATAAATTTAATATCATCCAGTCGTGTTAAACCGCGAAATAAAGCACTTTTCCCACTGATAATGCCACATAGATCATCAAGATGATCATTATGAATTAATTTAAAAGATACTTTATCCATATTTTGTACTGATAAATAGCCTAAAGCGGCCGCAAGTTGAATAGCATAAGTATCTTTATTAGAATTTTTAAAAGCCATCGAAGAAGAACAATCCAGAATGATTTGCATGTGCATCTGTCTTTCATCAGTGAACAATTTAATAAAAAACTTTTCAAAGCGTGAATATAAATTCCAATCGATTCGCCTTAAATCATCACCTAATATATATTCTCTAAAATCAGCAAATTCCACTGTTGAACCATATGAATTAGTCTTATGAACACCACCAAAATAGCCTCGCATATACGATTTTAAATTGAGGGCTAATGTCTCTAATCTACTTATAAAACTGTCGGTGATGATCTTTCCTTCCATATATTACTCGCTTTTATCTTCTTTATTTTCTAATTCTTCCATATTTTCATTTGTATTTTCATTTTCTTCTTTGTTTTCACTTTTTTTCTTTTTACGACCAAAAAGAGATTTCTTTTCTTTTTCTTGAGTTACATTTTCTTGGGTCTTTACACCACTTATTTCTTTAATGATTTCTTTAATGATATCATCGCTTGTTATACGATCTGTGACCGCTTCAAAATTTAATTTTAAACGATGCCTTAAAACAAAAGTTGCTAAAGCATTAATATCTTCTTTTGAAACATTATATCTTGCTAAAGTTAAAGCCCTAACTTTTGCAGTTGTAATTAAAGCCTGGGCGGCACGAGGAGATGCTCCCGTTCTAATATATTTTTTAGTGATTTCCGCTGGAGATTTACTTTCTGGTTGCGTAGCTACTATTAACCGCATCGCATATTCTAAAACATCATCAGCAATTAAAATTTCTTTTGCTGTCTCTCTCATTTCTAATAATTCTTTATCATTACATACGGCGTCGGCGACTTCAGCCATTGTCTTTTGGGTCATCGAGACGATATCTTTTAATTCATCTTTAGAAGGATATTCCATAATTAATTTAAACATAAATCTATCCATTTGTGCTTCTGGAAGAGGATAAGTTCCATCTTGTTCAATCGGATTTTGGGTCGCTAAAACAAAGAAAGGCTCATTTAATCTTCTTGTTTCACCCATTACAGTAACACTATGTTCCGCCATTGCTTCTAGTAATGCTGATTGTGTTTTAGGAGTAGCTCTATTTATTTCATCAGCTAAAACTATATTTGAAAAAATTGGTCCTGGTTGAAATTGAAATTTAGAATTGCCATCTTGATCTTTGACAATAATATTAGTACCTGTTACATCTGCAGGCATGAGATCAGGTGTGAATTGAATACGTGAAAATGGTAAATCAAATACCCGACCTAAAGATCTTATAAGACGGGTTTTACCAACTCCTGGAACCCCTTCTAATAAGACATTACCACCTGCAATCATGGCGATAACTGTTCCATATACAACTTCTTTTTGACCGACTATATCACGGGCTAGTTGCGTAAATATTGCTTCACATTTTTCTTTAAATTGAACTAGATTTTCTTCTGTTACCATAATTAATATCCTCCTTAAATCAACTTATTCCATCTAAATAATCTTTTATTAAATCTGCATATTCAGAATATTCATCTGGTAATACTCCATCATCACCATAGTATTCACCATTACTTAAAGCATCGTCAATTGTCGTATTTCCATCAATGACATATTCTTGCTCTTTTTCATCAGACCCATCAGGATTACCAGGATTATTTCCATTACCTGAACTATTATGAGATGAATTACTTCCTGAATTTCCGGAATTACTCCCCGAACTGCTCCCAGAACCTGAATTTCCGGAATTACTACCTGAATTACTTCCATAGCCAGAAGAAAGACCAGAACTATTCCCTGAATTACTTCCTAATCCTGAAGATAAACCCGAATTGCTTCCAGAGTTACTTCCGGAATTTCCCGAACTTATACCAGAATTCCCAGAATTATTACCCGAACTTGTACCGGAATTACTACCCGAATTTGTTCCAGAACTAGTTCCAGAATTCACATCAGGATTATTAGGATCTTGAGGATTATTTGGTTTAATTTCTTCATTATCACTAGGATTACCTGTTTGACCCTCAAGTTTTTCAATTGCTGAATCTGTTATATTTTCAGTCTGTTCTTTAAAGTCATTAAGCGTTTCACTAGAGCTTAATATTTCTTTTAAGTTCTCTTTTGCATGTTCTATTCCATTTTTAATCTCTTCTTTGGCTTGTTCATTTTCTCCCGCATTTGCGCTTGCTTTTGCTTCTTCTAGAGCGTCTATAAGAGCCTCTAAAGCAGCACCTAGACGAATATTATTATCATTATAAGCGGCCTCTGCTGCTTCTTTTAAAGCCTTTATATATTGATCTAATTTATCGCTTAATTCTTTACCACTTAAAGAACTAGTTTCTTCTAAGATCTTATCTAATCCTCCGGAAACTATATCAATATTACCTTCTTTTATTCCATTACCCATATCGACAAGTGATGGGGCAGGAATATTTTCTCCATGTTTAATTAAGACATCACCAGCACTTTGATTATTTTCCGTTATAACACTTAAAGCTTCCTTTAAACGATTTAATATCTCTTCTTGAAAAGCTTTTGTCTTTTCTAATTTTTGGGCATTAGTTAAAGAAGAATCTTTAATTTCTTCCTCAAATTTATCAATTAAGCTTAACAATTCATCTTTTAAAGATTGTTCCACATCGGCATTATTTACAATTGCCCTTAATTCGTTAAGCATTTGAGCAATGATTTCATCATATGACATCCATATAGCAAAGAAATAAGTATCCTTTTTAATATTTAATCCTTCCATATAATAAATGGTATCTTTTATATCTAAACCAGTTAATGTGTTTTTAGTAATGGGTTTACCTTCATCATCTAAAGTTGCATAATTCCAACCAACTAGAGCATATCCTTCTCTTTTTATACCTTTATTATTGGCAAATTTATTATTTTCTACCAATTTATTTTCACTAGTATTAGCCTCACTTTGTAATTCGATATAGTAATAAGTATCAAACCAATTTCCAGCACTATCTAAATTTAAGGGATCATAAAGGCTTCCATCACTAATAGATACATATTTTGTGGGCACAAATTCATCATATTGCACCGCATCATTAAACATATAAGCATAAGTATTTAAATAATCAAAAGCAAATTTGCCCCCATTAGAATAAAATCTTACTTTATAATATGTGGGTTTAGGTTCTGCTTTTACTGTGGATTCGGGAATAAAAAAGGTTCCGCTTCCTAGAAATAAAGCTCCAATTGCTCCTATAATTAAAATTTTGGGAAACTTCATTTTAACCATTTTAGGTTCAATTGTTTCTAACTTTTCATGAGCATCCTTTCTTTGCATCTTTGCAATTAAACTATCATCATCTTTAAATTGCACCATAGTGACCATGCGATCATCTAGACCTAAACTATCAACTCTTCTAGCAATTAACATATCTCTAGTCTTAAAGACTTTCTTTAAAAAGATAATAAAAGCGATAAACCAAGAAATAAGAGCAATAGCACCAACGATTAAATTTCGATATGGAAAATATAACGCATCAAATATTGGTTTTAAGATTAAATTAAAGATAGCAGCGATAATAAACGCCACTAAAAAGCCTGCGAGTAAAGCTTTTAAAATATTTTCAATACCAATTCTTTTACTATATTTAACAAGATTAGTATTATCTACTTTCACTTCTTTTTTACTATCTTTTCTCTTATCTTTTTTCATTTATATGCTCCTTTAATTATCATTCCAATCAACTATTCCATGTTCTCCTTCACTTTCTAAAGGATAATTAGAATTAGAATAATCACTATCTAAAGACTCGCTATTTGAAGATTCATTTTCACTATTAATAACATTTGAATCATTATTATTCCCATTATTTGAAGTAGGTCGAGATGTAGTATTTGTAATATTGCTATTTATAGATGAATTTGAAGAAGAAGATAAAGAATCTTCTCCCTCATCTTTACAACTACATAAAAGACCTATAAATATTAAAGGAAATATTAAAACTAACTTCTTTTTCATAAAAAACCTCTATACAACTCCACGATAATTAATACTTTTAACATTAGGAACAATTATTTCTGTTTCTATTTCCAAGACCATAAAAGTCACTTTAAAATAACCAATAAAGCTTTGGTCGGGTAGATTAGTAATTGTAAAAGATGTACCATAATAACCCTTTTTAGACCATGATTTAAAATCACTGCTTGTAAAAGGAGTTTTACTCACAAAATCAATCGTTTTCGAAAATGAAGTAACATTATAAATAAATTCTTTTTGAACCACATCACTATTATTTATAGCCTGAACTTTAAAACGAGCATTAGATATATATGGGAAGAATTCATCTTTAATATATCCTATAAATCGAACTGCTTTTTGAGTACCATCAGCATCACTAAAGCGTCCTAGTTCTGGTTTTTCTAAATATACATTAGTATCTATTTTTTTATCTCCAACATATTTATCTCCAAGAGTAGATATGATAATTGACGTTGATGTTATTTGATGCGCTTCATAACCCGAAGTATTTTCGTATAACCTTGCATATATTTCGGCTTTCCCAGGTTTTAAAGATGTAATCTTACCACTTTTAGCATCAACAGTGGCAATATCAGGATTTAAAGAATAGTAAGTGATATCACTTTGATGATCTTTAAATTGTTGATTATCTTTTATTTCCTCAAAACGACCATCATCGCGCCCTAAAATAGCTTCAAAAGAAATATTTGATGTACTATCAAAATTCTTAATATAATAACTTGCTTTTTCTAGATTATCTGTTGTATTAATAACATTATCATCTTCTTTTAATGACAAAGTTACTAGTGTTGCCACCGGTAATATTTTTACTTCTGCATATATATTTAAATCACTATTAATAGTACTATCTACATCAAATTCAACATCATCATTTTTATTATCTTTTGTATTATTTTTATCGACATACCAAACTACTTCATAACCTTTCCCAGAACCAAATATAGGTAAATAAGTAATTCCTTCATCTTCAAATACGTCCCGCGTTGCAAATATTTCTCCACTTACATATTTATCATAACTTTCATAAAAATTAATTTTATATTCTTTCATAACAACTACTTCACATTTTGCGGATACGCCTTGACACGCTGCATTTATATAAGTAGACCCATAATTTTTAGCCGTTACTAAACCATCATTATCAACTGAAGCAATAGTTTCATTATCAGATGACCACGATATTTCTAAATTAGAATACTTACTAGGTAAAATATGAGCCGTTAATTTTTTTGATCCATTAAGATCTAAATATAAAACTAAATCACTTATATAAATATTTACCCCAGTAATAGGTTCCCAAACAGCATAATAAGTTTTCCCATATGTAAAAGAATTAACTATAGCTACATCAGTCATAGATTCTGACCAACCCACAAAAACATAATTTTCTCTTTTGGGATTGCTAGGAGGATTAATAATGTCACTTGATTCATCTTCAACTTCAATAGTCATTTTAGTAGAATCATCATCAAATTTGCCCCCATTGGCATCAAACCATGCCCTTTTTTTAACGTCAAAGGCAATATGTTCTAGATATATTGATGATTTTCCACCAATTTTAATTTCTTTCCCCGTCGAAGGTATATTTTCAAATTTATAAAGTACTGTTGAGGATACATTTTTCGTTAAATCAAATTCAAATTGATTACTATCGTCATAATAAATATAAAATTTTTTGCTGCTACCTGTTGTATATAATGCAAATTCTACCATCACATCTTCATGTAGAGTAAAATATATTAATCTTCTTCCTTTAGGTCGAGATGATTCAGGACTAAATTTAGATTCACCACCGTCCGTTAAAAGCAAGCGGCCATCAGTTATAGTAGGTACTTCATCAGGTACTTCCCCTGCATCATTTTTTGATCCACTCTTAATGTAATGAAGTTCACTGGGTAAATTAGTTCCATCTTTTTTAGCATCATAATTATAATTATCATAATTTGAAGCAGCTCTAAGATTCACTACCTCATTATTATGTTTACTTAAAGGAGAGACTATTAAAAAGCTACATATTAATGAAAGAAATATAGCTAATCTTGACCTTTTTTTGATCATATTTTTCCTCCTTTAACTTTGATTAATAAATTATTATATTTAAGTGGTGAAGTATTATTCTTTTAGATACACTTATCCCATAATCACTTGTTTATAAAGATTATTATTTCATTTATAAATGCACCTCATAGTAATTTGGATAATTACTTAGAGAGTGCATTTATAATTAGTTATTTAAGATAGTTTTTAATAAATAGAGATAATTTTAAATAATTATCCTATTAGTTCCAAGAATAACCACTATCGGTATATGAATCTAATGAAACTGGTGGAAGCTCTGAACTTGTATTATCAGATGAATTAACATTTTCTCCACCTTGTGAAGAATTACTTGATGTTTGATCATCACTAGAATTTACATTCCCCCCAGTTGAGGAATTTGTATTTGTACTACTTTCTTGTGATAAAGTATAACTACTTCCATTATCATCTTTACTAGAACTACTATCTTTTGTTGAAACTGGAGTACTACTATAATGGAATCCACCGCTTGAATTAGATGAGGAAGAACTTGATGAACCACCACTACTAGAACAAGCAACCACAAATAATAAAGGAATTAAGAATAAATATCTTTTTTTCATTTTCATAACCTCCACTTAGATTAACTAACAAATGCTTCACTACAATTTAATGAAGTTTCAAGAACAAATGATGTACCATCGCTTTTCATCACTGTCGCGGTACAATTAATAGATTTTAAAGTCTCAAATGTTCCAACATTTTCTAGATCTTTAATATCATTTTCATCAACGATATAGTAGAAATATAATCTGCCTTCAGTGGCAACAAATCTAGTATCTTGACCTTCAGAAACATGATCATAAACACTATAAATATAATCACTCATTAACGAAGTAACTTTATATTCGGTTGAAGGAACAGTTGGAACAGATGGGTCAATAGCTTCATCTACAGGAGCTACAGGACCTTGTTCTTGTTCTACTTCAACAGTCTTTGTAGCGCTTATTTCTAAATGAATGCTTTTAATATTATCCACTAGAACATTTTGAAGAGCACCTACAAAACGCATAGCCTTTCCACCTTCCGCATTTGCTCCAGTTTGAGTATATAAACCCATAGCTGTTAAATTCTTTAAAGTACTTTCAAATGAAGGATTTGCAGTATAATCAAATTTAATTGTATTGAAATTGAATTGTGCAGCTGATTTTTCTCCAAATGCGGATGCAGCACTTCCATATTCATAACCTCCAATGATATATTCACCTTCTGGAAGGAGCAATTCAATATCAGTAAGAGCTTTATTTGCTTCATCAGGTTCTAATTCAGTTGCATAATGAAGACCAGATGCCACATCTAATACATAGATTTTTCTATTTTTATTTTTCCCTGTTTGTTGAAGATTGATTGTAATTTTCCCATCGCTTTTCATTTTGACACGAAGGCCTTTTGCTTGGGCATAAGTTCCACTTGCCTTACCAAATCCATAATAACCAAAATAATCTTCTACAATCCATGTTGTCTCTGCATCTGTATATGGCGAGCTTAGATAGTTACTAAATTCAAAGGTTTCAACAAGCATATCTTCAAATTTAGCGTGTAACTCTATGCTTTCATTAAAGGTAGATTGCTGATCATATTTATTTTGTTCATCGGCATCATACCAACCTACAAATGTTTTATGTGGCATGGTAGGATCATCTGGCCAAGTTCCATATGTTTCATCAAAAGCTTCACCTTTAACTACTTTTACTTCGTTTCCATATGGTTCTTCATTTACTTTAAATGTAACTTTAACAAATTCACGATGTTCCCATTTTGCAAATAATTCGATATCTTGTGTTACAGGTTCTTCAAATGTATATTCATTAGTACCTTCTGCTTCTTTATACCAACCTAAGAATACCCATGCTCCTGCTTCATCTGGATCACGTTTTGGAGTGTAATTTAATGAAGACGCCGTTTCTTGATCGTTAACTTTTTTGACCTCAGTTTTGCCGCCGCTATAATTCTCATTAAATGTTACATTATGAGTTTGAACGTCCTCAAATATTGCATAGAAAGTAGTATCCTCAGTGATTTGTACACTTGCTGGATCAACTATCTCTTCTCCAGTAGAAGTCTTTGACCATCCCTTAAATTTCTTTCCTTCTTCGCTAGTCACACTTGGAACATTTGTCGGATATTTGTTTTCTTCAACTGCTTCCGTTCCAATTGTAAATTGTCCCGATTTATATGTAACCGTATAAACAGCAGCCTCTAGGTGATTGAAATTACCACTATCAAGAGTTATTTCAAATTTATCAGCTTTATAATCTGTTCCACCAGTACTTAAACCAACAAAATATCTTGTTTTTGTTCCACCTGATTCAACATAATTATCATTATCATCAAACTGAAGGGCACTAATATGTTCACTAGTATAAGATTGCGTATTTGTTTTTTTATCAAATGGGAAAGAAACTCCAGCAGTATCTGCCATTCCATCTTTAATGTAATACATGAATCTTTCAGCATTAGATCCAGTAGAATTAATACTTACGGAACCAGTTGAATTTTGAGGAACTTGAAAATATATATCAACATTTTTAAACTTATCAGTTGATGGGCTCCAATTATTCTTTGCCAAGGCATGATATAAAATACCATCATCTTTATCATAATAGTACTTATTTTTAGCTACACTATATACTCCACTTGATTCGGTCAAACTGCTACTTCCAGTATCATGAAATTCTAAAGAAGCTGGATTTATGGTTTTTGTTTTTCCATCTTCAGATACTGTTACACCTGCTGAATAAGCAGCATTTAATCCTTTTGAGTTTAAAGAACTACCAATACCCGCTAGAGCGCCTAGCGTCATAGAAGACAAAATGAGTATGGTACTTTTTTTCATTTTCATGTATAATCCTCCCGAATGAAGCGATTTTAATTAAAGTAAGCGCTTACATACAAGGAAAGTATACCCCCCCCCCGTCTGTTTTTGTCAATAGCAAATCCCCCTTGTTGTGCTATTGTGTAGTGTTTGAAGTGCTATTAAGAATACCTATATCCTTTTTCACCTTATAAAAAGGGCACATTTTCATATCCCCTAAATTTTTGATAGTGTCACAATAATAACAAAATAGTTATTAATAATCTTTTTTAACTATTTTTTTGTTCTTTTTTGAAAATCACTTGTAAGTTGTATAAATCATTTTCTTAGATAATTGTTTTTCTTAACTACTGCTTTCATCAACGTTGAATCAATATTGTTTTTATCAGCTTGGTAAATAATGGATGCAACATCTTTAGGCAAACAACTACCACCATACCCTCGATTGTTTTTGTAAACAAAGGTATGACTAGATCCAATTCTTGGATCCGCTATCCATACTTCTCTTGCCTTATTATAATCTGCTCCTAAAGATGAACATATATCATACATTTCATTACAAAAAGTAACTTTTAAAGCAAGAAAGGCATTCTCCATATATTTAGCCATCTCTACACTTTTTGCATCAGCTTGATATATTCTTACATTAGAATTAATAACTTCCTTATAAACATCAATAGCCAAATCAATTCCTTTTGGTGTGCCACCAAATGATAGCCATGTTCTATCGCTTAAATTTGCAAATGGATGGGCAACTGTTTCTCCATAATATTCTGGCTGAAATACAATTTCTTTATGATATTTTTCTCTCATTTCATCAGTAAATCCAACATATACAGTTGATCTTAAAATGATAACTTTTACCTCTAACCAGGCAAGAATCCCTTCCACAATACTTGTATCACATCTTCCATCCTCCTTTTGAGGAGTAGGAACACAAATAAATGCCGCATTACAAGAATTAACTTCATCTTTAGTTCCGATATTTTTTGGTTCATCATAGATGATGGAATCTTTAAATAATTTGTGCATTGCCGTTCCCACATGACCATATCCTATAATTGCTGTCTTCATACTTTCCTCCTTTTTATTAGACTATTTTTACCAACTAATCGTTTTTTACTACTTTATTTTTATGACGATTTAAAAGAATATTTTTTATTACCTTTTTATAGTTATATTCATATTTATCTCGTGATAATTGATTATCACTTGAGGGTTCAAAATAATAGATGACTTTATCAATAAACACACTTTTTTTGCTTTTTAAAACCATAGGAAGCATAAAAGCAAAATCAGTATTGACCTCTAAAAACTTACCATCAATTTTTAAATCTTTATCGCCATCGACTTCACTAAAAAGTTCATGTTTAAAACATTTTGGATGTAGCCAAATATTATCTCCTTCCCTTTCCCATACATTTATAAATGACTTTACTTTGTAGTTTTTAAGAGGCTTATCGTGCCTTAAGCAATTACCAACAGTCAACATTGCACCTTTATTAAACTCATAAAGAATTATATCTATAGCATTATTATCTATAAGATAGTCATCACTATCTATATTGATAATTACGGAATCAGGATTAGTAATTATATTTTTCATAACATATACTAAATTTGCTAGTTCTCCGATTCTTATACGATTAAAAATAGGAAATACTTTATTTTTAAAATAAGGATCATATTGAAAAATAAATTTCGCATATTCTTCAGAAGAATTATCTGAAGCATCATCAACATAAACAATATAGAAATCTTGATTTTTCAATTCTTTTATACTTTCAAATAATCTTTTTAGTTTTTCACAAGGAGTATTTCTTCCACGGATATAAATAATAATTTTTTGATTTAATTTAGAGCACCACAATTTATCTTCATCAATTATATTTACACTATTTAATTGTTTTTCAGGGATATCTCCTTTTTCAACTGCATATTGAATACGCGATAAAAAATTCGTGTCCTTTTTCAGCTTATTTTCAGGATGCATAAAATAAGTCATTTTGTCTTCAAATCTAATAGATAGATCATCTTTTAAAACTTTATCAAGTACTCTATGCCAAGGATAAACAAAAGAGTTATTTTTTATCTCATTAGGAAGTGGAATTAATTTTTTAAACTTATCCAAATTTAAAAAACAACTTCTAACTTCACATCTACATCCATACTTTTTTCCTTGTAATACACGAGGAATGCTAAAAGAAATAGTATATGCTCCTTTATCTAATTCACAAAGAGCAGAAAGAATCTGATCCTTATTTTCAATATGATACAAGATATCACTATCTGTTTGGAAAACATATTTGGTTTTAATACATTCAAATCCATATAAAGTCGCAAGTGTGGCTTGCCCATTTTGACAATGAGTTATATTTAAATCGATATTAAAATATTTCTTATTTATTGATTTTATTGATTCTTCATCATTTGGGCTATAAATAACTTCATCTATTAATCCATTATCTTTAGCTCTTTTTAATTCTTTTTGCAATTTAGTCAAATCATCATTTTCATATCTTCTTACCCTATTAGTTAATAAAGAAGAATCGACAACTACAATACGTGAAGAAAAGATAACTCCACATTCGAGCTCATGAACAATATGTTTAATATTTTGATAAATATAATTTGCTTCCATAGGATTAGTCTTAATAAGCATAGTTGTATCTTTTAAAAGCGTATATGGAGAATATTTACAATCAAATACTATATGTTCACTTATAGGATTAAGTGAGTCTACATTTATCCCACTTGTCTCATATACATTTTCAATTTCCAATCCATGTCTTTTAAACATATTGATATAGAATTCAATAGGACGATGATACTCAATTCGTTTACTCTTTCCATAATTGATAATTTTTTCAAATACTTGAGATTTATAGTAATTATCAATTGTTCCCGCTGTTTTCAATTCCGTATGCTTTACATTATTATAAAAAGGATTACAAATACTAATAATTGCTCTTCCATTTTCTTTTAGTGAAGAAACAATATTATCTATAATATGAAAAGCCATATTGCCATCAACACAGCACAAGACAAGATTTGATATAACCATATCGAATTTATCTTTTGGTATATCTTCTTCTTTTTTATAAATAGTTAAATCTTTTGACGCATGAGAATTAATCGTTTCTATATCTATATCAAAAACAGATATAGAATAATATGGACTAAGACTATTAGCGATTTTGCATTTACCCGCGCCATAATCAAGAATAAGATAAGGATTGTATTTTTTAACTAAATTACAGATTAAATCATCATGAATATCTTCTTTATATCGTTTATCTATAAGATATTTAAACCACTTAACTCCATAATCATGTGCTTTTGTTTTCCCTTTATAATATAGATTAATAAGTTCTTTAAATTCGTCTTTAGATAAAAAATGATAATGTAACATCTCATAGGCTCTAATGACCATTTTGTTATAATCGTCATCATTATATTGTTCAAAAGAATCTCCATAATCAATTAATTTAACTTGTTCATCAATTAAAATAAAGTTTTCTTTTTTAAGGTTAGTATAGGTCACTCCAATTTTTCTAAAAAAGGCAAGCAAATCCGCAATTTGTTTGTGTATTTTACCTTCTATTTCATCATAATTTTCATGAATAAAAGGTAAAGAATTTTCATAATCATAAGTGATAAGATAGTGATTATCAATATTATGCAATTTTATGGGGTAAAGTTCATTGCATTTAATAAAGTTAGAACTAATATCATTTAATAAATCCCATCTTTTAGGTTTATTAAAAAAGTATTTGTAAACATTATTTCCATCAGTATAAATAAGTCCTTCTTGACCTTTACCTAATAGATATAAAGATTTAATACTGAAAGTGGTTTTTAAAAAGTTTCCAATATCTTTATTTTTTAAATCG
>X41_Pika__coassemble_8_pt1 | contig 22260 bp, 24 predicted proteins | sample X41_Pika__metabat2_high_PE_003 | metagenome-assembled genome bin X41_Pika | reverse complement strand
ATTCTTTTTCTGTATATGACTTATCATTTAATAATTTTTTGGAAAACAAGAGACATTCTTCCATTTCTATATGTCTTTTAATATCGTTATATCCTTCTTTTTTCATCTCTTTTCCAACATATAAATAATATTCTACATAAGTATCAGTAGATATCTTTAAGGGTTTAAAAGAAGAGAATTCAATAAGCCACTTACCTTTATTAAAATGAATACTAATAATATTACCAACGCTTTCTAATGGCACGATTATATACCTCCTTTACCGATTGATAAAACTTCTCTATGGAATACTTCTGTACATTATTATACGCGTCTTTGATGATTAAATCCTTTTTTTCCTGAGGCATTTTAATAATTTGTGATAGAAGATGATGACATTCTTCTTCTTTATAGAAGAAAAAGCCTGTTTTTCCATCAATAATAACATCATTTAAGTTATCATCATAACGACATAAGACAAGGGTAGATGAAGCCATGGCTTCAATAAAAGTTAATCCTTGGGTCTCAGATGTAGAAGAAGAGATATATAAATCGCATAAATTATAATAAAAGGAAGTCATTTCATGATCTACTTTACCTAAGAATTCGACATGATCAATGATATTGAGTTGAACCGCGAGTAATTCTAATTCCTCACGCGCAGGTCCGTCCCCTACTATTAAGAATTTAGTTTTTATATCACTATTAGTTTTTAAAAATTCGGCGTATTCTTTTAAACAGACATCAATTGATTTTTCTTTAGCAATACGACCTAAAGATAAGATTAAAAAGGTGTCCTCTAAGTTGTGTTCTTTTCGATATTTTATAAAGTCTTCATCTTGATAATTGGAACGATCAAAACGGGCAATATCAATACCATTTGGAATTACATTAATATATTTTTGAATGCCATAAGATCTAAGAGCTTTTTTTGTTTTTAAAGAAGTAGTAATAAATTCAGTTGAACCATTTGCTAAAATTTTTGATAATCTTTTAACAACACTTTTAGCTAAGGGATCTAAAACCCCTTTAGTGACATAATATGTATAATCAATATACATCGTATGATATGTATAGACTAAAGGAATATTAAATTTTTTGGCTAAGATTCTGCCAAATATTCCAATAGAAGCTTCAGTTTGAACATGAATGACATCTAAAGATAATTTTCTAATGAAATTTAACGCTTTATGATTATATATCCAGCTTAATCTATATCCATATAGCTTTTTTATTTCAATACCAGGAATTCTAATGATATTATCTTCAACCATCACTTTATTATTAAATGGATTCGTGGTCACCACATAAACATCATCTCCATGAGCTCTAAAGGCATCAAAAAGCGTCTTTGTAGAAGTCACAACACCATTGATTTCAGGAATATATGCATCGACAAATAGACCTATTCTCATTCTTTATTATCCTCGCTTTTTTCTTCTTCCTTTTTTAATTGCTCCTCATTGGAGTCAAATTGAGCTTGAAGTTCTTGTTTTAGATGGGCAAAATGAGTTTCGACACTTTCTTCTTCATCAATAAGTTTAGGGCGATATTTCTTTCTTGTTCTTTTTTGAGGTGTCTTTTTATCTTCCACTTTTTCTTCTTTATTAAATTGATTCATTTCAAAGTGTAATTCTTGAGTTAAAGAAAGGATTTCTACATCTAAGAAGGATTTTGCATCCATGGAAATAGCATCTTTTTTGGGTGATCCACGATAAAAGATAAAAACTATTGCCCCCATAAAGACCCCAAGATAGAAGGAGAAAAAGCGCCATAATAAATTGATGGAATTAACAAATTGAGGATCACCACCCATAAAGGAAGAAAAGAGGAATTGGAAGACTAATTCTGCTCCTCCTGCCGCCCCTGGAATTGGTATCATCATAGTTATCAAACTTAAAAAATTGGACATACATAAGGCATCAATATAAGAATTGCTCATTTGAGCCTTGGTAGCTAGCCCCATAACATAAGGATAAGAATTATAGACAATAACATCTAAAAAGATGATAATAAACGATACGAGTAAGATTTTCCAGTTGGTAAATAACCTTTTTAACTCCACCCTAAAAGTGGCTACTTTAGTATCTATTTCTTGAATTTTTCTTGTAGCTTTTTCTTCCGAATAGATGTGAATCTTTTTTAAAAAGCCGATGACATTATGGACAACAAAGCGATGTAATGGTTTAAAAAAAGCCAAGAAAAAGAGCCCAAATATGACAAAAATATTGATAGCAAAACCGATAATAGATAATAAAATCATATTAAAATCAACGCCGAATATATTGATTGTTTGGGTGATATTCATCATTTGGGTAAATCTTAATGGGAAAGTAATGGCACTAAAAAGGACCGCGACAGTTTGTCTAATGATAAAAGCCATAAATAAAATAGAAGCGGCTTGTGAAACTCCGACCCCCTGCTTTGTAAAAGTATAAGCTTGGACGAATTGTCCACCTGATGAAGATGGCGTGATTCCCGAAAAGAATTGCCCAATCATGTGATTGGCAATACCTTGTCTTAATTTAAATTCTCGATTATAAAATCTTGTTAAAAAGACTAAGAATAGACCATTTAATAATAAAGATAGAATAAATAAGCCAAATCCTAATAAGATGAAGCGATAATCAGAAGAAATAATTGTATTCCAAATTTTAACCGCATCATCTTTTAAAACAAAATATAAAGCCACTCCTGTAAAGATTAGTAGTATTGATACATAAATAATATATTTTTTTGCTTGTTTACTCATAATTTAAGATTTATTTATTTAACTCCTTACCACAGGAAGAACAATATAAAGCATCGCTTACATTTTCTTTACCACATGATGAACAGACCTTTGTTTCTAAAAGGGCCCCACAATGGGCACAATATTTAGCCCCAAGTTTATTTTCTTTATGACATATAGGGCATGTATTTAAAGCATTATTAACATTTGCATTCTTATTTTTCTTCTTTTTGGAATTAACTATTAATATGGCTCCAACAGTTATTAAAATACCAAGTATAGGTAAAGTGATAATAATAGAAAGGGTTAAAACTTCTAAAAAACCGATAAGGGAACGGAAAATATCTTCTAAGAAATAAGAATCTAAATAAAAAAGAATCACGGTGACTATTAAAACAAGTCCCGCACATGAAAGTAGAACAATCCCCAGAATTTTCTTTTTATCCACTTGCTATTCCTCCTTTAAAAGATTTTTGATATATGTAAGAGAAGAAACCATATCTTCTTTTTTTATGCCTTCAAAAATTAAATAAGCATCTGGGCAACTCCTTTTGATCAAAGGAATCATATCCGGCCATTTCATTATACCTTGTCCTAAGCCTACTTGCACGAGTTTTCCTTCCTCTACTTTAAAATCTTTGAGATGGAAGATAACTATTTCGCCTTTAAAAAGGTCTAAACATTCCTTTAAAATATCAACATGACTTTCATAATTATCAATTGATAAATAATTATAAACATCAACAATTATTTTTAAATAGCCATTATTTATTTCATCAAATAATCTTCTTAAAGTCTTTGGATTATACATGCAATGACCATAGGCTCCTTCAAGTGCGACATAAGTATTATAAGTTTTAGCATCTTCTAAAATATCTTTAAAAATTCTTTTTACTTCTAAAAAAGCATCTTCAGTTCTATTTAAAGGATTATAAGTCCATGAATCATCATTATATGAACCCGTTTCACTTCCAACATATGAGCAATTAAAGATATGAGCAAAGCGAAGATGATCTTTAAATTTTTCACTAAAATCAAAGACTTTTTGTTTATTGCTATGCACTGGATTAAAATATGAACCAAGTAAAGCCACATCTAAATTATAATCTTTAAAGGGTTTAGCAAAAGACTCTAATAATTCATCACTCATTGTTCCCTTCATGCCGCTTTGATTTTCAAAAGCTTTATTAATAACTAATTGCACACCATCAAAACCAACCTCATGAGCCTTTAAGGCTAAATCGGAAGCATTTGATTTTCCAAAATCATGTAATCTAACACCTATTTTCATCATAAATCACCTCGTCTTTATTATAAAAAATTAGTAAAAAAAAGCAATGTTTGACACACTGCTTTAGTCTTTTTTAATACATGTCACTAGGATTCATGTTCATAGAAGAAGGTTTATCTTCTTTTATTTCACATACGCCGGCTTCGGTTGTGATGAATAAAGATGAAATACTTGAAGCATTTAATATGGCACTTCTAGCCACTTTAGTAGGATCAACAATACCTTTTTCAAACATGTTAACCCATATACCTAATTTAGCATCAAAACCAACATTTTCTTTCATTCTATTTTGTTTTTCAACAATGGCTTCAGCTTCATAACCAGAATTTAAAGCGATTTGTCTTAATGGTGAAACTAAAGAATCTAAGACGATATTAATACCTTTTTGGACATCACGATTAGAAGATTTTAATGTTCTTCTTAAGTCGCGTCTAATTTCCATTAAAGCACATCCACCTCCAGCAACAATACCTTCAGATACCGCGGCTTTAGTAGCATTTAAAGCATCTTCTATTCTTAATTTCTTCTCTTTTAATTCGCTTTCAGTTAAAGCCCCAACACGGACTACAGCGACTCCAGAAGAAAGCTTTGCTACTCTTTCTAAATATTTTTTCTTATCATATTCAGAAGTTGTATGTTCGGCTTGTGATTTTAATTCTTCAATACGATTTAATAATAATTCTTTTTCACCATATCCATCGATTAAAGTGGTGGAATCTTTGGTAATGGTAGCTTTTTTAACTCTACCTAAATCTTCAAGAGTTAAATCCTTTAATTCCATAGATAGATCTTTAGAATAGAATTTAGCCCCAGTCATAATGGCAATATCTTCAAGGATATTTTTTTGATTATCTCCAAATTCGGGGGCTTTGGTGGCTACAACATTAAAGGTACCTCTTAATTTATTGACAATTAAAGTAGATGTCACTTCATTTTCCAAATCATCGGCAATGATTAATAATGGTTTATGGGCTTCTACAACGGCTTGTAATACTTCTAAAATATCTTGAATATTAGTAATCTTAGAATCAGTAACTAAAACATAAGCATCTTCCATTTCGGCGACCATTTTTTCACGATCAGAAACCATATATGGAGAGATATATCCTTTATTATATTGTAAGCCTTGGACTACTTCTAATTCGGTATCAAATCCCTTTGATTCATCAACCGTAATAACGCCATCTTTACCAACTTTATCCATGGCTTCGGCAATGATTTTACCTACTTCTGCTGAAGATGAAGAAATAGTAGCAACTGATTCAATATCAGCATTAGTTTCTACTTTATGGGATTTATTTAATAGGGCTTTTGCTACTTCTTTTGAAGCAAGTTCAATACCTTCTCTTAAAAAGACGGGATTTGCTCCTTTTTCAGTTGCTTCTAGTCCGCGATGAATCATTTCTTGAGCTAAAACGGTGGCAGTAGTTGTGCCGTCCCCGGCAGTATCATTTGTCTTATTGGCGACTTCATAAATCAATTTAGCACCCATATTTTCAAATTTATCTTCTAATTCAATTTCACGGGCAATAGTAACGCCATCATTTGTAATAAGTGGAGAACCATACCCCTTATCAAGAGCCACATTTCGCCCTTTGGGCCCAAGTGTTAAACGCACAGTATCGGCGAGTTTATCAACGCCTCTTAACATAGAATCACGGGCGTCTTTTGCAAAACGAATTTCCTTTGCCATAATTATTTCCTCCTATTCAACAATTGCTAAAATGTCATCTGCTTGTACAAGAAGATATTTTTTATCTCCTTCTTCATAATCGGTTGTAGAGTATTCGCGATATATAACTCTATCTCCTATATTTAAAGAAATAGGTTCTCTTTGCCCATCTTTTAATTTTCCAACACCTACGGCAACAACGCGAGCAACATGGCTTTTATGCTTATCTTCTTTTGTTGTTATAATAATGTTACCAACCTTTTTTTCACTTGGTTCGACTTCTAATAAAACATAGTCATTTAATGGTTTAATCATGATAAACCTCCTTTGCACAATTAATTGTAGACATTTTTTTAGCAATGTCAATATTAGAGTGCTAATTTATTTATTTTGAAAACACGTTCATTTTTTTGATAAAAAATTTAAATATTTCTTTGCTATTTGCCTATATGTATTATTGAGAGCCTTTAAATTCCTCTTACATCGTTAAGTTCTTATAGATTGGTTACAAGAGGCGATTGTTTATGTTTGTTTTATGAAATTATGGGGGATTAATAATTATTATCTTTTCTTTTTTTGGAAGTGATAAGCAACTTTACTCATAAAGCGATCAGAAACAAAATGAGAGAAAAACTTACCACATTTCATAGTAAAGGTAGGAATAACTACTCTTTTTTTCTTCTTTATTCCTTTAAATATAGCTCTAGCAATATATTCACTACTTACGGCATGGCTAGCAAAAGAGACATCGGCCACATTTTGGAAATTTGTTTTAATAGGTCCAGGACAAATAGCCATTAGATGATTTTTAGATTTTCTTTTCTTTTCTTCTATTTGAAGAGCAAGAGTTAAACGATATAAATAGCTTTTAGTGGCATAATAACAAGCCATTAAAGGACCAGGATAAAAAGAAGCCGCGGAACACACATTGACAATCATTCCTTCTATACTTCTACTTTCAAAATCTTTTAAAAATAATTTCATAAGTATTTGAGGAGCAATAACATTAGTCTTTAACATATCTAATTCTTTATCTAAATCATTATTTATAAATTCTCCAAAGACGCCAAAACCGGCATTATTGATTAAGATATCAACATGATATTTTTGAACTTCATTAAAAAGATTAATACATTCTTCTTCCTTACTTAAATCATGAATAAAAATATCTAATACTTTATCTTTTAATTTTTCTTTTAATTCCTCTAAAGGTGTTTTATTTCTTCCTGTTAAGAGTAAAGAATAGTCATTTTTAGCTAAAAGAAGGGCTAAATCTTTTCCAATGCCTGAAGAGGCACCAGTAATTAAAACCACTTTATTCATAGATATTTAAAGATACCTTTTAATAGTTGGAATTATTTCTTCCATACTAACTTCTTCAAATGTATGTGAAGCTTTTGGATTTCTTATAATAAAACCTTTTACTAAATAACATTTTAAATTTACCATATAGGCACATTCACCATCTTCATAAGTATTATTTCCAAAGACAATGACTTCGGAAGGATCTAAATGATACATATCTAAGATAGTTTTAAAATATAAAGGATTAGGTTTACAATAAGAAGAATTTTCATAATAAGTAACATAAGTAAAGTCTTCTTCTTTTAGACCCAAAAAAGACATCCTTGTTAATTGCCCTACATGTGGGAATATCGGATTAGTCGTTAAAAAAGGTTTTATATTATTTTGATGACAAAAAGAAACGATTTCTTTTGCTAAAGGATTATCTAAACAAAATGCCTTAGCGTTTTTAAATTCGTTTTCATAGAAATCATCAAATATAGGTTTATCTTTTAATTTATCTTTGCCATAAATAGAGGCAAAATAATTCCAAAATACTTCTTCATTTGTAATCTTACCATCATTTTTATACATTAAATAAGTGCCCTTCCAAATGGTATCGATTAATTTATCCTTTTCATAACCAAAAGGCTCGGCCTTTTTAGTAAGCATAGCAAAATAACATTTAGTAAACTCATCTTCATTTAAGGGGAGTAATGTTCCATCTAAATCAAAAAATATAGCTTTTAACATCTTCTATTCTTTCTTTGGTGTTTTTAATACGTAAACTAAACCAAATCCTCCAGGACCCATATGAGTACCAATTGTAGAACCTATACCCATGATGTTATCCTTATTGATTTTATACCCTTCAGTAGATAATTTATCAATAAATTTTACCAAATTCGTACTTTTATCGGCATAAATTGGATAAATTGGATAATTATAATCGATATCTTCATCCTTAAGATGATTAATCAATTTAGAAAAAGCAAATCCTAATCCAATACTTTTTCCTAATATATTAATAGTTCCCTCATTTGTAAAAGTAAAAATAGGTCTCAATCTTAAGATATTACCAAAGCTTGCTAAAAAACTAGATATACGACCACCTAACGCCAAATACTTTAAGGTATCGATGCAGGCATATAGACGGATATATGGTCTAAATTCATTTAATTTAGTAACTATATCATTAGGATCTAGTCCTTGTTTTACATATTCTAAAGCTTTAAAAGCTAAAACTTTCTCGGCAACTGATGCCATAAGGGAGTCCACAAGATAAATATGTTCATATCCCACTTCTTCTTTAATGCGTTGGGCACTAGAATATGTGCCCGAAAAATTAGAAGATATTAAAATGCATAATAGAGCATAATTATTTTCTTGAGCTTTGATAAATTCTTTACGAAATTCTTCAGGAGATGCTTGCGAAGTCTTTGGTACTTGACCTTCTTCTAGACGTTTCCAAAATTCATCCTGAGTCATATCAACAATTTCTTCACCATTAAATAAAACGGGTAAATTGAATTTGATAAAACCATATTTTTGATATTCTTCATCGCTTAGATCCGCGGCAGTGTCAACAAGAATTTTAATTTCCATTTCCAATCTCCTTTCGCATATAAACGGTATACAAAAACTCTAGCATGAACATTTTTAAATATCAATAAATGCAATTATCTTTTAAAATGTATTACTCTACATTCAAAAAAATAAGTCTACTCAGAGTAGAATTAGCATATACGTATAAAAGAAAATAAACATTTTTGCAATAATTTGTTTAATTTTATAGATTTAAAGAGATTATTTTATTAGCAAAGAAAAATTTTCCAAAAATGTATTTATCAGAAGCACTTTCAGTTAGAGTTATGACCTTATCATCATAGATATCTAAGTCTTCACTCATTGCTGGTCCTTTTAATTTACGGGCACAATTTTCTAAAAAATAAACAGGAGCGTTATCAAGAGTTAAATCGGTTTTAGTTATTTCATTTTGATGATAAACATAATAGATGGAATCAGATAAACCATATGAAGTAGATAAAATCATATCGCCTTTTGGAGTAATACAAAATCCTTGAACTTTATTTCTAACGGAATAGACTCTTAATGGCTTAGTTAAATCATCTTTGCTATAGGCTGTAATTATGGCATAATGCATTCCTTCTTTTGTTTCATAAGGATGATTTGTTACATATTTACCTCCATCATGAAATTCCCCCACATAGATATCATTATCATCACTAAAGACAAAGGAAGCGGCATTATTTACATCTATTCCTTCTTTTACATCAACAGTCTTATTATTTAAGATATCATTTAGATTTAATTTATATAATTTTTCTTCATTTGCTAAATATACATCATTATTTAAAGAAGCTATTCCTCCAACATGACCATTAAATTCTTTACCATTTTGGCTTAAAGAGACATAAGAAGAATTATTATTAAAATCAGTGATATAGATTCTACTTGCTTTTTTATTACTCATATAGCCAGATGTTAAAAGAATATTTTTATTTTCTACATAAGTTATTCCTTGAGGTATATATCCATCAGATAAACCAGGATTTATACATAATTCTTCTCTTAAAGAATAATATTCATGATAATAGATGAATTTAAAAACATTTATACCCCCAAAAACAAGAATAAAAATAGCACTTAAAGCAAGAGGAATGATTAATAAAATTCGTGTAATAATCTTTGTTTTTGATAAATGTTTTCTTTCTTCCATAAGTAATTTCCTTTCCTTTACTCTTTTAGATTAACAAAAATTTAATTACTTGTAAATGTTAGACAACTTTATATTCTCCCATATTTAGGGGCTTTTAATCTTTTTTAAGTTTTGCTATAGTTGCTAAATATTTAAGTTATGGTACAATAAGCAAAGAGGGAATTATATGAAAAAGTCTAGTTTTATTTTATTATTTGTTCTATGTTTAACAGCTTGCTCAAGTGAAATTGCTTCAAGCTCTAATAACTCATCGATTGTTTCTTCTTTAGATAGTTCTTCTTTAGGAAAAAATAGTTCTTCTAATGTGAATTCATCAAATAATAATATAACTTCTCTTGATACAAGCAATCTTAATTCATATTATAATTCCATTGATTTTTCTTTAACGGGTACCGCTTTAAAAACAGCACTTGGTACATTAATAAATAAACATACAAATATTGGTTATAAGGCCTTATGGGAAGCTTTTAAAACAACTGATAAAAAAGATAATGGCAAAGTATGGGATATGTATAGTAATGAAGACTATGATTTTGATAAAAAAGATTCAGGAAGTGGAGGAAATGAAGAAGGAGATTGTTATAATCGCGAACATTCGGTTCCTAACTCCTATTTTGGGAAGCAAGAAAGTAGTCCAATGTATTCCGATTTATTCCATTTATATCCAACCGATAAATATGTAAATAATCAAAGAGGTAATTATCCATATGGAGAAACTAATGGTGGTACTTATAAATCTAAAAATGGTAGCAAATTAGGTAGTTCTACTTTTAGTGGTTACAGTGGTACTGTTTTTGAACCTATAGATGAATATAAAGGTGATTTTGCGCGAAGTTATTTCTATTTTGTTACTTGCTATGAGAATCAAGATATAACTCAATCAAGCGAAGCTAAAGTCGTATTTGTGAAAGAAAATAGTAAAAATACTTTAACTACATATGCTAAAAATCTCTTCTTAAAATGGTCTAAAAATGATCCGGTTTCTAAAAAAGAGAGAGACCGCAACAACGCGGTATATACTTTTCAAGAGAATCGTAACCCATTTATTGATATTCCTGGATTAGAGAATTTCATCTTTTAATTCTTCTTTAATTCTTTTCTTTAATATTTCTAATAGATATTCATATTTTTCATAAGGCCTTTTATTAAATGTTTCTTTTAGAGAGCATTTTTTATCTTTTAAAGAGATGATTCTTGCTTCTTTTTTAATAGGTGGAACAATAGTTAAAGGGAACATATGTCTTTTAATAATTTGTTCTTCAAGAGTATTTATATCATAATCTCTTTTAGCATTTTTTAAAGCAATAAAAGGATGATGAAAGCCATGTAAACGAGGGCGATTCACCTCTTTATCATGCCAATCATAAAGATAATAATCATGTAATAATCCACCTCTTACTAGACTTCTTTCATCAAACTTTTTATTCTTTTTCATCATTTTAAGAAGGCTAAAATAAGTAACCATTACACAATGGGTAAAAGTAGAGGTATTACCATGTTTAATAAAACTATGTAATTCTTGATAAGATTTAGAAAAAAGAATATCTTTACCTAATTCTATCAATTTATAAAATACTTCTTCTTCATTAATAACCTTTTTCATCTCATGAGTCCGTCAACAAGGTACATTATAAATACTTTATAAGTCTTTGTATATAAACACTTATAAATGTTAAATATCGTTTTTATTAGATGGTTTATCTTATATTTATCTGATTCTCATTTTGATATGTCACTTCTTTTTATTCTCATTTTGTGAATATTTAACTAAAGAAATGATGAAAAAACATAGTGAAAATAAGAAAAAAATGGTGATATAGGGGCAGTAATAATCACTAGTAAATGCCCTTCATTAGCGGTATTAGTCAAAAAGGCAATAATAGGGCTAATGGTAAATCCATAAAATAATATAGACGCAAAAGCAAAGAGGATTGTACTTGCTATTAATTGATTTAAATATTTGTTTTTCATCTTAAATTCAGCCTTTTATAAATTATAAAATGTAAATGAAAGAAAATAAAAATATTTTTTTCAATTTTATTTGTTGCCTTCTTTTTTCGATAAGTAATATCTTTTATTTCATTATAAATATGGTACTCCAAAAAGTTGTCGTAAAAATTCGAAATTGTTTTGCGTGGGTATGAAAATTTGTAACTAGTATCCATTGTTCTCCTCAAACTAAGAAAGTATATCAAACGTTAATAAGTACATCATAATTGAAATCATATGTTTTAAACATTTATAATGCTAATTCTCTAATAGGTGAATAGTTCGAGATCAATTCCTAAATTATCGACCAAACCGGTGCGTAAATAAAATTCAACGCGTCGTAGGTTTATTTTTTTAAACACATCTATATCTTTATCAAACCAAAGTTCAATTTCATTTGTTTCCTCAAATGGATTTATGACATAAAAACTCATTGGGAGGAATTCTATAACTTTTAGTTCCATTTCTTCATTATTGGCAAAAACATCTGTTACATAATTATATTCGCCTTTATAGTAATGTCCATAAGACATTATAGCAAAACCATATGAATCGTCCATATTTACATTTTTTATAGTAATGAATAATTTATTATCAACTATCTCTTTAAAATTACATTCTACGGAATAATTATCTAATAATTGGATAACCCATGTATCTCCAACGGAATATTTTGTTTCGCTAGAACCACATGAGCATAAAAGGAGTGATAAGAATAATAGAGCACTTATTTTTTTCATAGTTCCACATTTCCAAGTATTTTATTTCATTTAGGCACTAAGTAGAGCTATTAATCTACCAATAGTTTCATCACAATACCGCAAATTCTCATGGCTATAATCACTTGCGTATACGTCATAATGAGCTTGATTTCTAGAATCACTAATCGGTTTTTTTAATATTCCATTCATAATATCCACGACTACGCTATAATCGTCAATGTTAAAATTAAAATTTTTGCCAGTAAAATAACACATAACTAATTCTATAAATTCATTAAAAGCAATCGGTACTAATGTTGCCATTAAACTAAACGAAGGTAGGATACATGATTTTTTACAAGTAAAAGATAAGCCGGTTTGAGTAGAGCATATGTAATGCATGTAATCCTTGGTTGTATAGCAAGCTAATTTTGGATTAGTTAATCCTATAATTGAGGCATGATCAATTGCTGTTTGCTCAGCAATCCCTATTAGCCCATCAAAAGGATATTTTAGTATTGTAATTGGTGTATAATCTCCAAGACCTGTATCTCCGCTTCCAAGAAGGAATGATATTAATTGACCTGATACACCAGTGATTATTGTAAGAGAAGGTCTTTTTGATAAATCTTCCCAACGTCGTTTAACATAGTTATAGTATTTTGCAGTCGATAAATCTTCAACTCTATCTTCGTATTTTTTTGCCAACTTTTGATTTTCGTATATTGATGAATAAATATCCATATTAAAGTTAGATATTATGGAATTAATAGATATTAATTTTTTACCAAGACTAACTGGTGAGTAAGGAGTCGAAATAGAAATCAATTTTTCAATTTTATCTGGAACTCTTGTGGCTGCTTCTAAATTTATTAATCCCCCTTGACTATGACCAATGAGAATAACTCTTACCGATGAGTCAATATTTTTGATAGCGTTAATAATGTAAACCAATTTCACTGCTTGATCTTTAATTGAATCGAAACCCAAATATTCAATTTTATGGTTTGATATCGTATCTACAGATTCTGAAAGTGAAGTTCTAACAAGAATTGCTTTATCTAGATTGCTATTTGCTAATGCAACTATGTTCGCTATTTTTTTATTAAATTCCATTATTAAAGCATTTTGCATAGACAAATATTCAGAATTATCAATTCCTAAAAAAGTGTTTCTATTGACATTAAAAGTTTTCATATCAAAAAAAACATTTGAATCAATCATATTAATTGATTTTTTAGATAGTAGATTAATGGTTTTTTTAAATCCGTCCCCAATATCACCAAGTCCACCTTGGAATAGTGCTATTGTTTTTTTGTTTTTTAGTGTTAATGAACTCATAATAGCAAGTCCCCTTTTAAGTGTTTCCAATTGAAAATAGCTTTATCCACTTGCAACTTGCATATCTAAGTTTTAAGTAGAATTGCAATTTTCAATTTAATATTCTCACTTATTTAAAATTTTGTCATGTATTTTGAATTATTATTGTTTTTTAAACTAATACTTGTGCTTTAAATACTTTATCTAAAACATGCATTTCAAAAGCTCAATAAAATATATCAAACGGAAGCCACTAATCCTAGATGTTTTTTAAAAAAGCCAGATTTAAAAATATACTATAAAAAAATGCAACATGTTACAAAAATTTTTAGTAGAGGGAGGAGCAAATAAGTGAATCAATAATGATTTATATATTAAAATCTCATTGAACGTAAAAATAATAGAATGATAAAGGTTGCTACAGGGATACGTCGAGGGGGGTAAATCTTATCTATTATTTGATTTGTTCAAGAATTATCTTCTAGAAAATGATGCAGAAATTAACCACATCATACCATTAATCTAGATGATGATATAAATTATGTTAATTTTCGGGAACCTTATGTTCTGTATAATCATATTAAAAAAGTGATGATTGATGAAAAAATATATTATGTATTGCAAAACGAGATTCAATTCGTCGCGAATTTTGAATTAGTTTTAAATAGTCTACAACATGTTGGAAATATCGGAAATTACGTTACCGGTAGTTATGCAAAACTATTATCAAAAGATTTTATTACTGAATTTCATGGAGAGGTGATCAGGGGCATTTATATCCTTTATCATTTAAAAAAATTGTGGATGATTGAAGTAAGTTAAATATGTGTAATTGATTTTCATTTATTGACTACATTTATTTCTTATAGTGTATATAGATACATATAGAATATCAATTTACTTAATAAGTACTTTATTGATATATTTTATAAAAAAATGATGATGACTGATGATGTCAAGATAATATGTAACGATTTAGTCAATTTATTTTGATTTTGTAACATTTTTTGCCGTATTAAATATACCGTGTCATTTAAATAGGACGTCTAATAGTACTTCTTTTATATCTATCCTTAATGCGAGGGATATCACCTTCAAAATCATAATGTCGCACTGCATTTCGTATGGGCTGTTGTTCTAATCCTTCATAATCTTGTACATCATAATAGTATTCATCAAAATCTTCTGGGATAAGTGGGGTTCCATCATCACATATATAGCAATGCTCTGCTTCTGGATCTATATTCCGCAAATAATCAAGATCTTCTTCTCTTGCATAACAAAGGTACATAAAACTTGTAGGTGCATAAGAATCAAATTCCATGCATAGATATTTTTTACGAACTTCATCATATCTTATGACTTGCATGCAGTTTCCAGAACCGTCTGCTTCTTTAAAAGGTATATAATAAACGATATCTCCAAATTTGAATTTCATAATATATTCTCCATTCTGGTGGTGCGATGAATAAAATTTTATATCGATCTAATTTAGTAAAAGAAAATTGACTGGTGGGGCCTAAGGGATTCGAACCCTTAAGCATAAAGCATTAGAACCTGAATCTAACGTGTTTACCAATTTCACCAAGACCCCTTTTCATAACTCACTTAAAGTGAATTATGCTTTATAAAATAAGTTATCAATTATTTAGAAGTGCTTTTTCTTCATCATAAGCTTTTGTTAAAGCAATTGATAATTGATCGGCGCATGATGTGCCCTTAAAGCCACATTTAATGCCGGTAATGCGTGATAATATATCTTCTACAGTTCTTCCTTCCACAAGGCGAGGTAAGGCTTGAAGATTACCAGGACAACCTCCTCCTAAAAAGAGAACTTTTTTAATAATATTACCTTCTAATTCGACTTGTATTTCTTTTGAACATGTATTTTTAGTTTTATAAGTATATACCATATTTATTTACTCCTTTGTAATCGTTATATTTTATCTAATTCTTTTATTTTCATACCCCATTATAAAGATTTTATCTTTTTAATGTCTTTTATGTAAGCTTTTGAGTACTTTTATACTTTAGAAAAATCACTTATCTCCTTATAAATATATAATACAATAGGGGCTAAACTATATGAAGATAAATTTATCTAAAAGGTCTTTATCTATTTTAACTGATTGCTCCTACAATTGTATGAGGTTCATATAATTCTTCTAGATAGGTGATATCTTCATTAGTTAATTTAATATCTATAGCCTTTATAGCTTCTTCAAAGTGATGAAGAGATGTGGCTCCAACTATGGGTGATGCAACTCCTTTGTAGTATAAATATGCAAGTGAGATTTGAGCCATAGAGACATGATATTTATCCGCGAGATTAGCCACTCTTTCAATAATTTTTAAATCATTATCTTTAGCATGATCATATTTATTCTTTAAGATTCTATCAGTTTTTGATCTTAAAGAAGATGATTCCCAAGATTTATGAGTTAAATGACCACCCGCTAAAGGGGAATAGGGAATTAAAGAGACACCATATTGTTTACAAATAGGAATTAATTCTCTTTCATCTTCGCGATATAAGAGGTTGTAATGATTTTGCATGGTGGAAAATAATTCTAAGTTATGCTCTTGAGCCACAAGGAGCATATTATGAAATTGATATCCAAACATAGCAGAGGCTCCAATAGCTCTTACTTTTCCTTCTTTTACTAAATCATTTAAAGCTTCCATAGTTTCTAAAATTGGAGTGTCATAATCAAATCTATGTATTTGATATAGATCTAAATAACTTGTTTGTAAACGTGTTAACGTTCCTTCTATTTCTCTAAATATAGCTTTTCTAGATAACTTGCCTTCATTAAAATATACTTTTGAAGCAATGATTATTTTATCTCTAGAGATATTTAATTTCTTAATAGCATTACCAATAAATATTTCGCTTGTACCTTTAGAATAAGTATTGGCTGTATCAATAAAGTTTACTCCATTATCATAAGCAAATTTAATCATCTCTGTAGTTTTATCTTGATCTAATGTCCACTTATGAAATTCATCAAAAGCCAAACCAAATGACATACCTCCAAGGCATAATTTAGATACTTCAATATTTGTTTTACCTAATTTTATATACTCCATATATGACCTCCTGATATTTAGTTTCTAATCATATTTTAAGATAAGATACAAGGTAATATCAAGTATTAATATTTATTATATATAAGGCATTATTTTATATATAAATGCCTAAATTTAGGCATATTTAAAGAATTAGTCATAACTAACAAAAAAGTGTTGAAAAAGAAAAAGGGATGCGTTAATATATTAACAGTTAGTCATGACTAACATATAGGAGGAAGCTATGCCACTTGTTGTTGCCCCATTAAATAAAGAACTAAAAGTTATTAAGGTTTTAACCGATGAAAAGATAAAAAAATATTTAGAAAGTATTGGTATTACGATTAATTCCATAATTACAGTTCTTCAAGAAAGTGCGGGCAATGTCATCTGTGTGGTAAAAAATGTAAGGCTTGCTCTTGATCATAATATTGCTACGAAAATCTTTGTTGCGTAGAAAGGAAGGATAATATGTTAAAAAAATTAGATGAATTTGATATCGGCGAGACTGGCCGAGTAACGCAAATTGAAGGAGAAGGAAGAATTAGAAGAAGATTATTTGATATGGGTATTACTCCTGGTACTGAAATTTATCTTCGGAAAAAAGCACCTCTTGGGGATCCTCTTGAAATCACTATAAGAGGATATGAATTAACTCTTCGTAAGCAAGAGGCTACATTAATTATGATGGAAAGTGAGGAAAACAAATGAAACGTTTTGCACTTGCAGGTAACCCAAATTGTGGTAAAACCACTTTATTTAATTCCCTAACTGGTTCAACTGCTCATGTAGGAAATTGGCCCGGAGTAACAGTAGATAAAAAGGAAGGGACATATAAAAAATGTGAAGAACCAGTATCCATTATTGATTTACCGGGTATATATTCTTTATCACCATATACCTCAGAAGAAATAATTTCCCGAAATTATATATTAGATGAAAAGCCAGATTGTGTTATCAATGTTGTTGATGCCACAAATCTTGAAAGAAATCTTTATTTAACCACCCAACTTTTAGAAATAAATGTACCGCTTGTTATCGCCTTAAATATGATGGATGTAGTTACTAAAAATGGTGGCTCTATTGATATAAAAAAGCTTGAAGAGAAAATAGGAGTACCAGTAATTGCTATAAGTGCTCTAAAAGAAGATCACTTAGATGAATTGATGAAAAAAGCCTATGAAACTTCTTTAAGCAAAAGAAAAGGTTATACCATTTTAAAGGATGGAGCTTTAAAACACCTAATTCATGATGTAGAGATTGCCTTTAAGCATGAAAGCGTAGATAATCCTTTATTTCACGCAATTAAACTCGTGGAAAATGATGAATTAGAAGTAAAAAATCATAGCGATTTATTAGGTATTGTTTCCGATTTTAAAGATACATTTAAAGATGATACTTTTGGGGCTGATTTTGAAGCTATTATTGCTGATGAAAGATATAAATATATCTCGAAAAACTTTGCCTCAGCCATGAAGAAAAAAGAAAAGACCGAAAAAGAAAAGTTAACAACATCAGATAAAATAGATCGTGTTTTAACTAATAAATGGGCAGGTATCCCTATATTCTTAGTCATCTTATTTTTAATCTTCCATTTGACATTTTCGGAAAACTTATTCTTTTTAGGAGGTTTATTTGCTAATGTTTCTCCATCTTTTGAAGGAACACCTTTTGAAGGATTATTTTGGACTGATGGAGGTATAAATTCACCAGGTGTCATTCTTTTTAATCTTTTAGATTCCTTAACTTCTTGGATTTCAACAAGTGTAGGAGATTTATTTGCTTCAATGAATGCAGAAGCCTGGATTACAAGTTTTGTGGTCGATGGAGTTCTAGGTGGTTTATTTTCTGTATTATCATTTTTACCTCAAATTTTATTCTTATTCTTATTCTTTTCCATTTTAGAGGATTCAGGATATATGGCACGTGTGGCCTTTATCTTAGATCGATTATTCCGTAGGTTTGGTTTGTCTGGAAGAGCTTTTATGCCCATGATTATGGGCTTTGGATGTTCCGTACCCGCGATGATTAATACTAGAACTCTTGCAGATGATAAAGAAAAAGTAGCTACTATTAGAGTTATTCCTTTCTTTAGCTGTGGGGCAAAACTACCAATATTAACCGCTATTGCGGGAGGCATCGTTCAACACTTTGGAATAGGTAATGCAGACATTATAACTTTTTCTATGTATATAATCGGTATGGTTACCGCTATTATTGCCGTTATTGTGATGCGCAATACGACAATGCGCGGAGATGTACCACCCTTTATTATGGAATTACCTTCTTATCATGTTCCTCAATTTAAAAGTTTAATGGTTCATCTTTGGGATAAATTAAAACACTTTGTAAAGAAAGCTTTTACCATTATTTTAGCCTCCACTATAGTCATATGGTTCTTATCTAACTTTGCTTGGGATTGGACTTATATTGGTGGAGATATGGATAATTCTATATTAGCCTCAATTGGTAAATTTATTTCTCCTATATTTACTCCTTTAGGATTTGGAGTTCAATTATCTTCCTTTGGTTGGGTCTTTGCCGTTGCCGCCATCACGGGATTAATTGCTAAAGAAAATGTCATTGCTACTTTCTTTGCTCTTGCTACTTGTATGATTTCTTATGCTCAAAAGGGTACATTAGTTATGAGTCCAGATGTCCTTGAAACGATATTAAATGCTAGTGAAGCTAGTGATGATGGCGTAATTGAAGCTATAGCTATGATTGAAGCTACAAAAATTACATGGCCTGCTTTAATTTCCTTTATTACTTTTAATATGACTACTATTCCTTGCTTCGCGGCAGTGGCCACTGCAAGAGCAGAATTACCAAAGAAGACTTTAGGTAAAACAATTCTCTTCTGGTTAGTGGTTTCTTATATAGCTTCTACTATTGTTTATGTTGTTTTATCTTGGTGGTGGACTATCTTTATTGTTTTAGCTTTATTTGTCCTAGTTGGATTTATCATTCACTTAGTCAATAAATATTTAGATCAAAAGAAAGCATTACAGAATTAATATGAGTATATTGGGTATCATTGTTACTATTGTTGCTATAAGTATTTTATTACTAGTCTTAGGAAATTATATTTATCGCCGTAAGAAAAATATGGTAGTTGGTGAATGTGCTTGTTGTGCAAGTAAAGGCAAAAAGTTAGTTAAAGATTATCATAAAAAATATTCTAAATAATAGATATTTCTTCCCTGTTTTAAAGCCCTAAAGAGCGATAAAAAATCTCTTTTTTAGGGCTTTTTTTGAAGTAAATAAATGATTTAATCTTGTTATTTAAAATGGGTATTGCTAAAATAAATGTACTGCCCCTATGGCGTAATGGCAGCCGCGAACGACTCAAAATCGTTTGGAGTGATCCGTGTTGGTTCGAGTCCGACTAGGGGCACCATAAGAATATATTAGTCTTAATGCAACAAATGATATGTGTTAGGACTTTTTTTGTTTTTTGCTTCTTTTTATTTATGCTCCTTTTAATAATAGTTAAAAGCTATTTAGATTATAAATGCAACCTAAAGTTTACAAAAGGAACGCAAGAGGTGATGGAAGTAAGACACTTTTTTGCCATTATATTTTTGAAGTGATGATGTCAAGATAATATTTAACGATTTAGTCAATTTATTTTGTAACAGTTAATCTATTAGATATTCGCTTACATCCTTTAATCTATATGATGGTCCATTGATGGTAATTATATGACTATGATGTAATAAGCGATCAAGCATAGCATTAAGAGCTATCTTTCGTACTACTACCTTTTTAGTGGCTGTAATTGTAGGAGGTTTTTTACTTGCTATGAGCATTTCTTTTTTTAAAAGACTACCTAAAAAGTATTTAATAGAAGCAAATAATGAAGGTGTATATATCTATTCCGGTTTCTTTTCTTTAGGATTTATTCCTTTTACTAAGATTGAAGATATGGTATGGCATAAAGAGCGCTTTACCCGTCATAGCAGATCTTTAGAAATCCGGTTAGAGGATAATCATAGACTTAACTTTGGTCTATTTTATAGGATACAGATGAAGCTTTTAAGATATCGTTATAATGATTGCCTTATTATTTCATTATCTTTATGCAAAGGTAAAGCAGAAGATATTGCTAAAGTTATTATAGATGCATGGGCACAATTTAAAGATAATACTAAACCAAAAGAGGAATAAAAATAAATATCTATATAAGCATATCTATTTTATCTGTTACTATCATTTTGAAGAAAAGAATACTTTTAAGTAGGTTTATTAATCTACTTATTTTTAAATATTACTTCGTCTATCGATAAATTGCTTATCGATATATATCGTGATACGATACATATGAATTTAGGAGTTAAAAGCGATGAAATTTGATATCTTTATTTCCTATAAACATAGTGATGAGTTAGGTAAAATCACTCCTGATTATCAAATAGCAAGAGATTTATATGCTCTTTTAATTAAGCAAGGTTATGAAGTATTTTGTGCTGATGAGAGTTTAAAACAAATTGGGAGTTCTCAATATAAAAACGATATTGATGATGCCCTTGATTCTGCACGTATTTTAATTGTCATACTTACTAATGCAGAATATGCCCTAAGTAAATGGATTCAATATGAATGGGATTCCTTTTTTAATGATATATTATCGGGTATAAAAAAAGATGGGAAACTTTTTACTTTGACTAAAGGAGTTAATACTTCTTTACTTCCTCGTACTTTACGAAATGTGCAAAATTTTAAAGTTGAAGATGGTTCTTCTTTGCTTTTAGATTTTATAAAATCAAATTTAGCACCAAAGAATAATTCTTATGTATCCTCGAAATTATCAGATGAATCTTCTTCAAATACGAAAAATCGTTTTCGTCTAATAAAAGGTAATGAAATAACAATCGATGATATTAAGAGTACTCTTGAACTAGAGGCTACAGTTTATGAAGAAGAAATCATGCAAGATATAAGATCTTGTATGAAGTATTTTGAAGTTAATCCAGAAATATATTTAATGATGAAAGATACTACAAGTGGAAGAATAGTAGCAAATATTGATATTGCTCCAATTACAGATGAATGCTACGAGAAGTTATTATCTGGTAATTTCGTGGATAAAGATATAACTTCTGATATGGTTTTATCTTATGATATGCCATGTGTCTATAATTTATATTTTTCTTCTATAGTTATTGATAAAAGACTTCGTGGTACCGATTTATTTTTAAGATTATTTAATGCGGTAGTAGAGCATTTTATAAGTCTAGGAAATCGAGAAGTGTATGCGAAAAGAATGCTCGCAGACGCTGTAACAGAAGAAGGAGAAAAATTTTGTAAATTATTTGGCATGCATAAAGTAAAAGAAAGTGATCATCAATCAAAATTATATGAAGTAACTTTAATTCCTCCTCGTTTTCATATTGTTTCTAAAGCTACGAAAGTATTATATGAATATTATCAAAAAAAATATGATGAAGATCCATTTTTATTTGATGAATGAACGCTTTAAAC
>X41_Pika__coassemble_7_pt1 | contig 22544 bp, 21 predicted proteins | sample X41_Pika__metabat2_high_PE_003 | metagenome-assembled genome bin X41_Pika | reverse complement strand
TTTATAATCACTTCAAAATATAAAGAATCATTTCCTCTTTTTAAGATATATTTAACTTCATAAATATCATCATTGTTTCTTTCTTTAACTAAGACGATATCATTTAATAAAGCTCCATGAAGATCTTCTTCATATACTTTTTTTCTTGTTTCACTATCTATATCGACAAGCATAAAATTGTCTTTTACTAGACTAATACGACCTATTTGACATTTACTAATTTTACTTCCAAGAACAAAATAATCATTAACTTTAAGGACTTCTTTATTCTTTATCATCTCCAAAAGTAATGATTTACTCTCTTCACTAATAAGTGAATATAAGACATCTATACTAACTTTTCCATTTTTTAAAATAAAATAGATCTCTTCGGTCATTTTTCCTCCAAAAAAAAGAGTCATTTCTGACTCTTAGAAATACTTAACTAGAAGCGTAACGATAAAGAATAGGATACCCATCGCTAGAGTGAGAATAGAAACTATTCTTTCCGATCCTCTTTCTTTTGTTCGGGCAAAGATATTCATCTTATTTCCACCTGTAATTGCTCCAGATGCCCCATTTGATTTACCGCCCTGCAAGAGTGTCAGAACGATTAATAATACTGAAATAATAACTAATACAATATCCATACTTCACGACCTCCTGTCGCGCCTTATTATCATACACTATTTTTGGAAAGAAACAAATAATTATAAGTCTATTTCTTACATTTTCTTAAAAAATAAGCCTTTTTAATCCTCATGCCCTTTTTTTGGCACATCATGACAATGTCTACAACGCGGTTCATATGTTTGCGATGCTCCAACAATAATTATAGGATCATTATAATCCGCACTTTTCCCATTTACAATGCGTTGAGTTCTTGTGGCTGGTGAACCACATTTAACACAAATAGCGGTTAGTTTTTGGACATATTCGGCACATGCCATAAGTTGCGCTACATTATGAAAAGGAACACCTCTAAAGTCCATATCTAAACCAGCACAGATGACGCGGTGTCCCGTATCGGCAAGTCGACGACAGACTTCCACAATTCCTTCATCTAAAAATTGTACTTCATCTATTACTACGGCATCACAATCATGAGGAACAAGCGCTAAAATTTGAGAAGATGAAGTAATATTAATAGATTTTGTCTTTCGCATATTATGCGATACTATTTCATCTTCTGAATATCTATTATCAATTTTTGGTTTAAAACAAATGTAATTTTGATGAGCATATTCCATGCGTTTAACTCTTCTTATGAGTTCTTCACTTTTGCCCGCGAACATCGGTCCACATATAACTTCAATCCACCCTGGTTTTTTACTATATTCTGGTACCATTTTTTCACCCCTTATTCATTATACATAAGGGTGATTAAAATCTCTATGTGAAAATATTTTCTTTCTCTTTTTGTGCTTTACTTTATCTTGCAAAAGAGGATTAAATCTTATACTTATATATATGGGTGTCTTATGAAAAAAGGTCTTATATTAGTTAATGCATATAACACATTGAATCAAAGTATTCATCAAGCAAATAGATTAAAAGAAGAATTTAATAAACTTGATGTATTTATAGATATTTTAAAAAATGACTCATTTTTAGCTATTATTAATGATAATGGATATATTAAATCAAAACTTAATAATTATGATTTTTGTATCTATTTAAATAAGGATAAATATATTTCTCTAATGCTTGAAAAAAATGGCTTAAGACTATTTAACTCTCATGATGCTATTGTTAATTGTGATGATAAAATGACTACTTCTATAATTCTAGCGAATCATAATATTCCTCTTCCAAAAACTTTACCAGGACTTCTTTGTTATAATGAAGATGCCAAAATTAATATAGAAACAATATTACATATTGAAGAAGAATTAAATTATCCTTTAATTATGAAACATAGTTATGGTTCTTTAGGAAAAGGCGTTTTTAAAATCAATAATCGTGAAGAACTCATAAATAAAATGGAAGAATTGAAGTGTAAACCTCATCTATTTCAAGAATTTATTTCTTATAGTGAAGGAAAAGATATAAGAGTGATTACTATTGGTCAAAAAGTAGTAGCTTCAATGTTAAGAAAGTCCTCAAATGGCTTTAGATCAAATATAGCTTTAGGTGGTAAAGGATATATATATAATCCACCTCAAGATTTGATCAATCTATGTGAAAAAGTAAGTAAAATACTAAATCTAGATTATGGCGGAATAGATATTCTAATTGATAAAGATAACTATAAAATATGTGAAGTCAATTCCAATGCTTTCTTTGAGGGTGTTGAAAAAGTAACAGGTATAAATGTTGCAAAATCCTATGCTGAATATATCTATAAAACTATATATAAATGATAAATAGACATTAAAAAAACTGCTAAATCGATAGCAGTTTTTCTTATTTTAATTAATCATCAATATCATCGGATAAGAAGTTGATGACATTGCTTTCTTCATCTTCATTGAAGGTTGGAAGTGGTGTATCATCTTTTTCTAAAAGAATATCATCATCTTGAACGACTTCTTCAACTTCAGTTCTATTATTGAAGCATTCTCCAGCCGGAATTAATTTACCAATCATGACATTTTCTTTTAAGCCATGGAGGTAATCAACCTTACCTTTACATGCCGCATCCGTCAACACTTTTGTCGTCTCTTGGAAGGAAGCACTAGATAAGAATGATTCTGTATCTAGAGCCGCTTTAGTGATACCTAAAATCATAGGAGAGGCAACAGCTGGACGCTTACCTTGTAGTAATACTTCTTGGTTCTTTTCCGTGAATTTTAAAGTATCAACTTTCGTGCCAGGAAGTAAAGAAGTATCGCCACCATCGATAATAGAAATCTTTCTTAACATTTGAGAAACGATGACTTCAATGTGTTTATCAGAGATATCAATACCTTGGCTGCGGTAGACTTTTTGCACTTCTTGAACGATATATTTTTCCACCGCTGCGACATCGGCAACATTTAATAATTTCTTAGGATCAATAGCACCTTTAGTTAAAGGTTCACCATTTGTAACATTATCTCCTTCTGAAACGATTACTTTAGCCCCAACAACAGTTACATATTCTTTTTCTCCATCGATATCATTTCTTACAAAGATATGCGATTTATTCTTATCATCAACAGTAACGGCAGTAACTACACCTTTGATTTCGGAAATTACGGCTTCACCTTTTGGCGTTCTTGCTTCAAATAATTCTTGAACACGAGGTAGACCTTGCGTGATATCACTACCAGCAACACCACCAGTATGGAAAGTACGCATCGTTAATTGTGTGCCTGGTTCACCAATACTTTGAGCTGCCATAATACCAATTGCCTCACCAAGAGTAACTTCTTTGCCAGTTGCTAAGTTACGACCATAGCAATGGATACAGACACCACCCTTAGTTTCACAACCAAATAGAGTACGAATTTCAACCTTTTTAATACCAGCGTTAACTACACGTCTTGCTAATGCATCATCCATTAAAGTATTCGCGGGTACTAAAACTTCTCCCGTATTAGGATCAACAATATCTCTTAAGGAATAACGTCCCACAAGACGATCAAATAAGGAAACGATTGGTAGTTGTTCTCCAGGATCTTTAATCTCTTCTACCCAAGTACCATGATCTGTACCACAATCGACTTCACGAACGATAACATCATGAGAGACATCAACAAGTCGACGCGTTAAATATCCAGAGTCCGCGGTCTTTAAAGCGGTATCGGCACCACCTTTTCTAGCACCATGCGTGGCAATAAAGAATTCGGAAACAGAAAGTCCTTCACGGAAACAAGATTTAATCGGAAGTTCAATGGTTTCTCCAGAAGGATTCGCCATTAAACCACGCATACCGGCTAATTGTAAGAAGTTAGAAATTGATCCACGAGCACCAGAATCTGACATCATATAAATGGGATTTCTAGTATCTTGTTGTAATTCTTGTTCAAGAATCTTTTGCACTTGATCTTTTACATCGGTCCAAACTTGAATGACATGGTTATAGCGTTCATGTTCGGTTAAAACGCCACGATTATAAAGCTTTTTAATGCGATCAACCTGTTCATCACCTTTTCTTAATAACTCTTCTTTACCTTGAATGCGTACGACATCATCAAGAGATACAGTTAATCCAGATACAGTTGAGAAATGGAATCCTTGATCTTTTAACTTATCTAAGACTTCCGAAGTTTCATGCGCTTGGTAACGATGGAATACTTCATCAATAATTAAAGAAATATGTTTCTTATCAAATGGTTTCTTTAAGGGGAGATTAGCAATATATTCTTTAATATTAGTCCCCATTGGAACAAAGAATTTTCCTTGATCTCTTGTTAAATTTTCTCTACATTCAGAAGGATTTTCATTTAAATATGGAAAATCACTTGGGAAGATTTGATTGAAAATTAATTTACCAACAGTAGTGATGAGATATCTTCTATTCATCTCTTCACTAAAGCCTAATTTATGTAATTTTTTCGCTCTTACAGCGATTCTATTATGCAAATGAATTTGACGAGTTTCATAAGCTCTCATCACTTCATCAACATCACTAAAGACTTTACCTTCTTTAGAAGCATAATCTTCATATAATAAAGCTTGATCTTCATCACCTATAGCTCTTAACTTACTAGCTTTCTTTAAGAAATCTTCTTTGGAGGATTCTAAAGTTAAATAATAATTACCTAAAATCATATCTTGAGAAGGAGTAACAATAGGTTTACCATCTTTTGGACCTAAAATATTATTACTAGCAAGCATTAAATCAAGAGCTTCTTGTTGAGCTTTTTTAGAAAGTGGAACGTGAACCGCCATCTGGTCACCATCAAAGTCAGCATTAAAAGCTGTACATACTAATGGATGTAATCTAATAGCATGACCTTTAACAAGTACAGGACGGAAGGCTTGAATACCAAGTCTATGTAAAGTAGGCGCTCTATTTAATAAGACGGGATGTTCTTTAACGACTTCTTCCACGATATCCCATACTTTTTCATGGTATTGATCAATCATCTTATTAGCTTGTTTATGTGATTGAGCGATGGGATTTTTACCATAGATCATCTTATGAGCAATAAATGGTCTAAATAATTGGACCGCCATTTCACGTGGCAAACCACATTGATACATCTTTAAACTTGGACCAACAGCAATAACCGAACGTCCGGAGAAATCAACACGTTTTCCTAATAGATTTTGTCTAAATCTACCTTGTTTACCCTTTAAAGCACTTGATAAAGATTTATATGGTTTTCCAGATGCTGAAAGTACTGGTTTACCTTTTCTTCCATTATCGATTAAAGAGTCAACCGCTTCTTGAAGCATACGCTTTTCATTCATCAAAATAACAGTTGGAGAATTGATCTCTTGTAACTTTTTAAGACGGTTATTACGATTGATGACACGACGATATAAATCATTTAAATCAGAAGTGGCAAATCGGCCACCATCAAGCGCGAGCATTGGTCTTAAATCAGGTGGAATAACAGGTAAAGCATTTAAAATCATCCATTCGGGTTTGTTATTGGAATTGCGGAAGGCCTCTAAAGTCTCTAAACGCTTAATTAATTGGGAACGCTTTTGGGATTTTTGTCCTTTCGTCGCCTTTAATTCATCTTGAACAGAAGCGAATTCTTTTTCCACATCTACTTCTCTTAATAAGCGTTGAATAGCTTCCGCACCTATACCAAATTCAACACCGGTATAACGGGTAATAAAAGCGGATGTATCAAAGAAATTAAATGGTTCTTCATAATCATTTAATTTTCTAAGTAAGTTATTGGCTACTTGTAAATCATAATTATCGGGATCAAAGTTTTCTCTTTCGATGATTCTTTCAATGGCATTTTTAAAGATTTCACGACCATTTTTCTCATCGATTACTTTACCTCTATAAAGTGATAAATCTTTATTTTTGGCTTTAAGATTTTCTTCATCATTTCCCGAATTTAAGCAAATATGAGATTTAAAATAGATGACATCTTCAAGGTTTTTAGGAGGAATATCAAGCACTAAACCCATTTTGCTAGGAATACCTTTTAAATACCAAATATGAGCACAGGGTGAAGCAAGTTCAATATGACCCATTCTTTCACGGCGTACGGCTTTGGTGGTGACTAAAACACCACACTTATCACATACTACGCCATTATAACGAATCTTTTTATATTTTCCACAGTGACATTCATAGTCTTTAGCCGGACCAAAAATCTTTTCACAAAAGAGACCATCTGGTTCGGGTTTTTGTGAACGATAATTTATGGTTTCGGGTTTTTTAACTTCTCCATGAGACCATTCACGGATTTTTTCTGGTGAAGCAAGACCAATTTGAATGGCTGCTAAACGATTAACATCAAACATAATTATCTACCCTCCTTAATCATCATTTTCTTCTTCTTCGCTTATGGCTCTTATATCACTTGTCATTTCGCGAACGGCAGAAGAAATCTTACGAGCCTCATTAGCGTTTTCTTCGGCGAGATTATCTGTTGAAATTTCATTATTATTCTTATCTAATAAACGGATATCAAGGGCAAGAGATTGCAATTCTTTTTGAAGAACACGGAAGGATTCTGGCATTCCAGGTTTGGGAATATCTCTACCCTTAATAATGGCTTCATAAGTTTTTGCTCTACCAACCATATCATCAGATTTAATGGTTAAGATTTCTTGTAAGATATGGGCGGCTCCATATGCTTCAAGAGCCCAGACTTCCATTTCTCCAAATCTTTGACCACCATTTTGAGCTTTACCACCTAAAGGTTGTTGGGTGACTAAGGAATATGGTCCAGTAGATCTTGCGTGTAACTTATCATCAACCATGTGGACAAGTTTAATCATGTACATGACACCAACAGAGATTCTTTCATCAAAGCGTTCTCCGGTACGTCCATCATAAAGGATTGTTTTACCATCTTTAGCCATACCGGCTTTGGCCATGAGTTCATAAATCTCCTCGTTTTTCATACCATCAAAAACAGGAGTAGCTATTTTCATACCTAATTTTTGACATGCCATACCTAAGTGCATTTCAAGGACTTGACCAATATTCATACGGCTTGGCACACCTAAAGGATTTAACATGATATCAACTGGGGTACCATCGGGTAAGAAAGGCATATCTTCAACTGGTAAAATACGGGAAATAACACCTTTATTACCGTGTCTTCCTGACATCTTATCACCTTCAGAAATCTTTCTTTTTTGCACGATATATACTTTGATCACTTCATTTACCGATGGAGGAAGTTCCGCGCCATCTTTACGAGTGAAATGTTTAACATCTAAAACAATACCAGATCCTCCATGAGGGACACGTAAAGATGAATCTTTTCCATCACGCGTCTTTTCAGAGAAAATAGCTTGTAATAATTTTTCTTCTGGAGTAGGTTCAGTTTGTCCTTTAGGAGTAACTTTACCAACTAAAATATCTCCTTCTTTAACTTCCGCACCAGGAATAATAATACCATTTTCATCAAGATTACCTTTGGCATCTTCTCCTACGCTTGGAATATCACGAGTAATCTCTTCATCACCAAGTTTAGTAGTACGGCATTCAATGGTATGTTCTTCAATGTGAATGGAAGTATAAATATCATCTTTAACTAGACGTTCTGACATGATAACCGCATCTTCATAGTTATATCCATTCCATGTCATAAAGGCGATGGTCACATTTTGACCCAAGGCTAAATCACCATGATCCATAGCTGGACCATCGGCAATGATTTGTCCTTTAGTAATCTTTTCACCTTTAGTGACGATAGGTACTTGATTGATACAAGTTCCTCCATTGCTTCTGCAGAATTTTTGTAATTGATAATTCTTATCAACGCCTTCATTGCTTGTAACCACAATGTGTTTCGCGTCTACTTCTTTAACAACTCCATCATCACTAGAGACAACTGCGACACCAGAGTCACGAGCAATATTATATTCCATACCAGTTCCAACAAGAGGAGCATGTGGCTTTAATAAAGGTAAGGCTTGACGTTGCATGTTTGCACCCATTAAAGCACGAGTCGTATCATCATTTTCTAAGAATGGAATACAAGCAGCCGCAATTGAAACGATTTGTTTTGGAGAGACATCAATATAATCGACATCTTTTTTATCAACGATAATATTTTCACCATTATATCTAGCAATAACACGATCATCTAATATCTCATGATTTTCCCCAAGATGTACGTTAGCCTGCGCAATGACATGGTTTCTTTCTTTATCGGCTGATAAATATTCGGCTTCTTCTAAAACAATACCTGTTCCTTTTTTCACTTTACGATATGGAGTTTCAATAAAACCATATTCATTGATTTTAGCATAACAAGCAAGATTATTAATCAAACCAATATTTTGACCTTCAGGAGTTTCAATAGGACAGATTCTTCCATAGTGTGAAGAGTGAACGTCTCTAACGGCGAATGAGGCACGATCTCTAGTTAAACCACCAGGACCTAAAGCTGATAAACGACGCTTATTAGCAAGTTCGGCAAGAGGATTAGTTTGATCCATATATTGTGATAATTGCGAAGAATTAAAGAATTCTTTTATGGCCGCCGTTAAAGGACGAATATTAGTTAATGATTGAGGAGTAATAGCTGTTTCATCATTGGCAATAGACATCTTATCACGAACAGTTCTTTCCATACGTGATAAACCAATACGGAATTGATTTTGAATTAATTCACCAACGCGACGAATACGTCTATTACCTAAGTGATCGATATCATCAGTTTCTCCAAATCCAGAGATAACATTCATGAAATATGATAAAGTGGCCGCGATATCTGGAACGGTAATATGATCTGTTTCTAGATTCATATCCGTACCGATGATACTAATGACTTTATCTTGATGCTCATCTAGATAGACTTTAACAATATTAACCACATTATGATTATCAAGAGCCTCATTTGTGGGAATCTTATAGACATGGGCTCCATTTTCAAAGAAATGGGCTTCGCTTAACTCATGAACGATTTCTTTTGTTAATAAAGTACCCTTTTCATATACTACTTCGCCTTCATTTGAAACGAGATTTTCCGCAAGAATACGACCAGAAAGGCGATTATAAACACCGAGTTTACGATTTAATTTAAATCTACCGGCAGGTCCTAAATCATATTGTTTATGGCGTTCTTCAAAGAATTTAGCTTTAAAGAAGCTTGCCGCCCCTTCATTTGTGGAAGGTTCTCCAGGTCTTAAACGACCATAGATTTCTTTTAAAGCTTCCGAAGAATTTAATTTATCTTGATGCCCTTCATAGAGTGCTTTTTCTTTTTCGATAGTATTAATTAAACATACTTCATCACCAAATAAATCAACGATTTGATCATAATTAGTAAATCCAATAGCTCTTAATAAGACAGTGGCTGGCATTTTTCTTAAACGATCAATACGCACGGATAATTGATCTTTTAAATCTGCTTCAAATTGAAGCCAAGTTCCTCTTGCAGGAATTAAATCCGCGCCATAAGATGTCTTACCGGTTTTATTATCAAATGTAGAAGAGAAATAAGCTCCAGGAGAACGAACAATCTGTGAAACGATAGCTCTTTCCGCTCCATTGATAATAAATGTTCCTGAATCCGTCATTAAAGGGAAATCTCCCATAAAGACTTCGTTTTCTTTTACTTCACCAGTGAATCTATTAACTAATCTAAGCTTCACCTTTAAGGGAGCTGAATAAGTTAAATCACGTGTCTTGCATTCTAAAAAATCATATTTAGGAGCATCTAAACGACAACTGACATATTCGATTGATAGATCTTCGGCTGGGCTTTTAATCGGATATACATCCTTAAAGACTTCATCTAATCCTTCCGTGATTAACCAATGGAAAGAATCGGTTTGAATCTCTACAAGGTTTGGTAACGGAAGTGTTCCGGAAACACGACTATAATCGATTCGATTGTTGTGTAAATACTTAATTTTTGATTCTTTTTTGTTCATTCTAGGTCCTCCTTAGTTTCCTTATGTACGTGTGAATTATTTTTTATCGCTTCATATACATGATACCCTTTTTCGCGTTCTAATAAGGTACAATTATCAAACACCTTTTGAACATAAATTGATGCGGTATTCGCGCCTTGGTTCTTTCTGATAACGAAATAAAATTTTCCACCAATAGTTAGATGCTTATATGCGGAAGAAAACATTTCATAAATCACTTTTTTCCCCGCCCTTATAGGGGGGTTTGTAATGATGTAATCAAATACTTCGCTTATATCTTCAAATGAATTTGATACTCTTACTTCTACATTTTTAAGTCCCTCTTTTTGCGCGTTTACGCGTGCAAGAGCACATGCGCGCGCATTAACATCGCTTAAAAGATAATTAGCTTCCTTAAAAAATGTAGCCATAACTATCCCAATAGTTCCATATCCACAGCCTAAATCGAGGATATTTCCATGAAATTCTTTTTGCTTTAGTAATGTCTTTAAAAGGATTAGACTCCCTTCATCAACGTGAGTTTTAGCGAAGACTCCATCATTACTTTGAAAGTGAAAAGGACGATTTAAGACCTCAAAAGTAAACTCTCTTGGTCGATCTTTTACATTTGGATCATTACTGAAATATTGTCCCAAAACTAGTCTCCCTTATTATGCACAAAAACCTACCCCAAAATAGGGGCAGGTTTATTCAATTTAAAAAGTGTGTTGCTTATTTAATTTCAACTTCAGCACCAGCCTCAACAAGAGTTGCTTTATGTCCTTCTGCTTCAGCAGGAGAAATCTTCTCTTTGAGGTTGCTTGGAGCATTATCAACAAGTTTCTTCGCATCGATTAAGCCAAGACCAGTAATAGCTTGAACAGCTTTAATTACTTTAACTTTAGCAGCACCAGCCGCAAGACCCTTGAGCACTAAGGTGACTTCGGTTGGTCCTTGTTCAACGACTTCTTCTTCCACTTGAGCAGCACCTGCAACTGGAGCAGCAGCGGTAACACCAAATTCTTCTTCGATAGCTTTGACTAAATCGTTGAGTTCGACAACAGTCATTTCTTTTATAGAAGCAATGATTTCTTCTTTAGTTAATTTTGCCATAATTTTTTTCCTCCTAATATTCTATGGTTTATTCTTTTTCTGCAATACTCTTCACCGCATATGCAAAATTACGGATTGGAGCTTGTAATACCGAGCAAAGCATTGATAATAATCCTTCTCTTCCCGGTAGTCTTGATAACGAAATAATATCATCTTTATTGACGACTCGACCTTCCGCAAGTCCTCCCTTGATGATAAGTTTAGTATGCCTTCTTGCGAATTGAGCAACGGTTTTGGGGCCTTTGATTACATCATTTGAAAAGATAATCGCGTTAGGTCCTTCAAGATATTCTTTTAAACCGTCATGATTTAATTCATTCGCGGCACGAGCGACCATGGTGTTTTTATAAACAGTCATTTCCGCTCCGTCTTTAGCAAGATTACGACGTAATTCAGATACTTCAGCAACTGTTAAACCACGATATTCAGCAATGATAACCATGGCATTAGAACTCATTTTATCACTGATAGTTCTTACTACATCTTGCTTATTCTTCAAGACACTTTCGTTCATATTGCACCTCCTTTTTTCATCATTTATAGGCAACAATATACATAGTTCTACTCATAATATAAGCGATGAATAGTACCTCGGTAACATTATTAAGCATAGCCGTTACTGTCTTTGGTATATTGGAGCTAAACAAAATTTAAATAAATAATTCTCTATTGAACTGAGAAACGAACGCCTGGACCCATAACTGTATGTAGAGTGGCAGTTTTAATATATGTACCTTTAACAGTTGATGGACGAACACGAATTAAAGTTTCACAGACCACTTTTAGATTATCAACGAGTTTTTCGGTATCAAAAGAAACTTTACCAATAGCTAAATGTAAATTACCTTCTTTATCAACACGATATTCGACTTTACCTCTTTTAATTTCTTCAATGGCTCTACCGATATCTTGGGTAACTGTACCAGTCTTAGGATTAGGCATTAAGCCTTTAGGACCTAAAAGACGTCCCATTTTACCTAAGTCACCCATGACATCTGGAGTGGCTACAATTACATCGTAATCAAACCAACTTTCACGTTGAATTTTTTCAAGTATTTCTTTTCCGCCTACATAATCAGCACCAGCAGCTTTAGCTTCTTCTTGCTTAGTATTGGTAACTGCAAGAATGGTCTTTGTTTTACCATTTCCATGAGGTAAGCTAAGAGTTCCACGAATCTGTTGATCGGCATATTTAGGATTGACACCTAAACGGAATGATACATTGATGGTGGAATCAAATTTAACTGTGCTTGTTTCTTTTACTAAAGCACATGCTTCTTCAAGTGTATAAAGTTTGCCATGTTCTACTTTTTTGGCAACTTCTAAATACTTTTTACCTTTCCTTTTCATTAAATCCTCCTTGTGGTTCTAACGGGAAATACCCTTCCACTTCCTTAGTCATCAATGGTAATACCCATATTACGGGCAGAACCTTCGACAACTTTCATTGCTGCTTCAATATCATTGGCATTTAAATCAGGCAATTTGTATTCAGCAATCTTTCTTAATTGATCTTTGCTAATATGTCCCACTTTTGTGGTCTTAGCATTTCCAGATCCCTTTTCAATTCCAGCTTCTTTCTTTAAAAGAATAGCAACTGGGGTAGTTTTAATGACAAAATCAAATGTTTTGTCTTCATATGCAGTGATAATCGTTGGGACTACATCACCAATACGATCACTTGTTCTAGCATTGAATTCAGTACAAAACTTAGGCATAACAACACCTGCAGATGCAAGTTTTGGTCCTGGTTTTGCTTGTCCTCCAATGAGTTCGAGCTTCACTACTTTTGCGATTTTTTTACTCACGTGACACACCTCCTAATTAGTATTATTGTCCGTGCTGTGGTTAAACGGATAGACATCCTTCCACTGCGCAATAATCATGGCATTTTCAAAATGAGCGCAAAACACCATGCTTTTCTATTGTAGAAAAAATAACGCCTAAATTCAAGAATTTTTTAACTTTTTTCAAAGAAATCAAAAAGCCCTATTTTTAGGCTTTTTATAGATCTCATAACTTTAATAATTTTTCTACTTTTATAAATCTTGACAAAAATAATCTTTTTTATTTTTATCACCTTTAATCATATTCAAGTATATCTTCACCTTTACACCATAAAGTAAAAGTGGCTTTCTCTACTTGTTTTCGAATCAATACAATTTTGTACTTGTACTCCTGTAGGAGTATAAAAGCAAATATTGTTATTCCTTCTTTTGACAAATAAATACATCAAAATAAAGAAAACACTCAAAAGTATTATCTTTAAGAGTGTTTATCTATCTCTTTTCATTTCCTCAATCTTTTGAAATACTTCAATTACAGCTTCTAATATTTTAATAGCATTTTATAAGCATAAAGACATTCATTGGCTCTAGGACAACCAATGTTGAGTGTTAATTCAATGCCTAGTGTCCTAATATTGTCTAAGTAAATTGGCTTACAATTTGTAAACTAATTAGGATTAATAAATAGTAACCATTTATTTCTACACCATAATTTTTTTATAAAACTTCCAAGCGCTTATATATGAGTTAGATTTTCTGTATTCCTAACATTACCACTAAATACACAAATAAAATTCACTACAAAAAACATTTTAAATATTCTATTTCTCAACTTGTGTAATGTTGCACTGATAATGCAATAGATATACAAACTAATAACGGTATAGCCAATCTATGGGGTCATAATGCACAGAACAAATAAATTAAATGACAGAGTAAATTCAATTTATAAAGTTATCTCTATTATTGCTTAATAACTCTCCAATATCCGTTCTTGTTCGCTCCTATTCTTTCTATATTGCCCTTTTCTCTAAGGGCGGCTAAATACCTCTGCACACTTCTAAAAGGAATTGATAAAGTTTCTGATAATACTTTCGCAGATAGAGATGGATTAATAGTTATAGCATCCATTATTCTTTTTTCATCCGTACTCAATATTTCAATAGAATTCATAGGAGTACTTAAAGAACTACTCATTGAGCCATGATTCACCAATACTTCTTTATTAAATGGAATGACAACTTTTATTAATGTTTCACTTATTTCAAAAGCTTCCCTTCCATATACACTAAGAATAGTTGGAACACCATGTCCGGTGTGTTCTACTATTCCTAGTCTTTTAAATATATCCATTAAGGATCTATTTCTAGGTCTACTTATACCACTGAAGAACTCATCTTTTGTTAATCCTGAAGGCAATCCACCATGAGAAACTATCTCTAATCTATCATCAAAAAATGCTACTTGAGGATCAGTAATACGATAATCATTATGAATGATGGCATTTATCAAAGCCTCATTAACCGCATTCATATCATATAAAAAGATGTCTCTTCTCGGTCTTGGTTCGGTTATAGTCATACAAATATTTTCTAATTTTAATCTCTCTTTCATTTTTTCATATGCTAAAACAAAACATTGATTCCCATAGTCACTTCTTTCAGAAATGGATGCTTTTGTAAGTCCTTTAAACTTAGCAAAGATTAAAGGAATGGAATTTGAATCTGCAAGGAGTTCTGCAAGATAATTAAATTTACTATCAAAAGTTCTTAGTTTTAAATTCCTTTCATATGAATTATCTTCAGTATGATATCCCTGTTCTAACAAAAGTAATCTTAATTTTGAAAAAGTTAAATCGTCATAATATGAAGGAATTTTAACCATTAAATCAAAATCAAGGGCTCGTTCTTCAATTCTTTTCTTAATCATTTCTAAAGACATTGATTTACAAGTTGTGCCAACTCTTAAATGACATCCATTCGAGGAAAATCCATATTTTTTTATGCAATATAAAGTTTCATATCCCTTTTTAACATTGATTATGATAATTATTTTTGAAGCATCATATACGATTTCAGGATATACACAATCAATGGCATTTGGTTCAATTTGATCTGAGATGATATCAAATATTTTTCTTAAAACAACATCGACGTTTTCTACTCCTATAACATCTCCATTATCTTTTATGCCAATATAGATAATGCCGCCTTCAGTATTTAAAAATGTTTCTATTTCTTTACAAAGCGTATCCGTTAATCTCTCTTTTAATTCGACCTTTTCCGATTCTATATATCTCATAATAAGTCTCCCTAAATCAATATCAAGATAACAAATATTGCGCCAAATAGCAATTTTATTACGCCAAATATTACGCCATTTATTACGCCAAAAATAAAATAGGCATAATAAAAGACCTGATTTCAGGCCTTTTAATATTTAAGCAATGTTATCAATTTTTTCAATTTCGGAGAACTTAACATTAATGGAAGTTGCTCTACCAAAGAAGATGATAGAAACAGAAGCTTCATTGAGTTCAGAATTAATGGAAACAATATTACCTTCACTACCCTCGAAGGAGCCCGCTAAGACACGTACTAGATCACCAACTTGATAGTTACTATACATATCATCATCATACATACCCATACGCTTTAAGACAGGTTCTATTTGTTCTCTTGTAACAGGGAATGGTTTTGCCCCACCTCCAGATGAACCAATAAATCCGGTAACTCCTGGCGTATTTCTAATCACAAACCAAGCTTTATCAGTCATGATCATTTCTACAAATACGTAACCAGGATAGAGATTTTTCATCTTTGTTTTACCAGTTGGTTGACCATTTTTCATAACAGGCACTTCATGTTCTGCTACTATTACTCTAAAGATATAATCCTTTAGACCCATGGTCTCCACTCTACGCATTAAATTTTCTTTAACTTTATTTTCATGAGAAGAATAAGTATTAATCACATACCATTGCTTTTCACGAATTTCATTTACATTTTCGTCCATTTTTATATTCCCCTTATCTTAAAAATAGTGTCCTAATGGCCGCAGCTGCTGAAGATGTCGCAGAAGAAGTCTCACCAAATTGACCTTCAAGAGCATTTAAAAATTGGGCGATTATATAATCATCAATAGTTAAGGCTATTGCCGATATAGCAATGATAACCATAACAACCGCGAAGGCACTAAGCATATCTTTTCTTGTGGGCCATCTCACCATTTTGGCTTGCTTTATAACTCCTTGAAAATATCTTTTAATCTTATACATATTTTCCTCCTATTTTGATTCTTTATGAATCGTATAACGATTGCACTTAGGACAGAATTTTTTTAATTCCATTCTCTTAGAAACATTACTACTTTTTTTTGAGGATGTATAGTTACGAGAGAAGCATTCACTACATATTAAAATAACTTTTTCTCTCATCTTTATTATCCTCCGTTCCTAAATCGTCAAAATGAGTTTACCACGTCCCTAAAATGGTGTCAATTTTTTTTACTCATTTTTTAAAATGTAAAGCCTAGGAAAAAATATAAATATAGGCAAGAAGAAAAGACTAAAGTTGCTAAAGCAAGACGTAGAAGAACGTATGATGATTATATTGAATACATAACAAAGAATCATCAAGCATACGTACCTCAGATTGACCTTGTTGAAGGTAAGAAAGGAGATTCTCAACTATTAATGACATTTATCTTTCCTATCTCAAATCTCATGTTTGGAAGATTGATTCCAAATAAGAAATCTAAGACCATAGTGAATGAATTTAATGAGTTACAAGATATTCTAGGATTACAAAATTTCAAACTAATATTCCCTGCGATATTAACAGATCGTGGTAATGAGTTTATCGATGCTGATGGAATTGAAAATGATGAATACGGGAACGCACGAACCCGAATATTTTATTGCGATCCATACTCATCATCTCAAAAGCCAGAAATCGAACGGAACCATGAGTTCTTTCGATTTTATGTGCCATCTGGTGAATCTTTAAATGATATCACTCAGGAGCAAGTAGATTTAATGTTTTCACACATTAATTCTTACAATCGCGAAGCACGTGGGCATCATACTCCATATGAGTACTTTGCATTTATATACGGCAAAGAAATTTACCGAGCAAGGACACCGTATACCTTAAGCAAAGTGAATTTAGTTTGGCAACAAAATTTGCCTAGCTTCTTTTTGGCATGCCTTTTGATTTACTTGCTACACGTTTATCATAGAATAAATTCTGTTTTAATTCATCAAAAACAATACTTTTCAATATATAAACTAATTTACTATGTCACTTAATGTATTAAATATTATTCTTTTTCTTTTTACTTTTATCTTCAATTTTATTATTGAGACGAATCTTTTCTATACCTCGACGAATAAAGCTATTGACTAGATATATAGATATATTTAAAAGTTTTGCAATCTCATCATATTGATATCCTTTAGCCCATAAAGATAGACAAGATAAATAGTTATCTTTATTTCTTGTCCTATTTAAAGAATCTAAATACATACTGATATCATCATGAAATTCATATCTTCTTAAAGGAGATTCTTCAAAAGATAATTCAATGCTATCATTGATATCTTGATATAATCTAGAATCATTAGTATTAGAAAATTGACGTATAATTAGACGATGTAAATCACGATTTAAACACATGATCCAAAAGGAATATAAAGTACCCCTCCTATAATCATAAATAGTAAAAGCGTTCATAAAATGAATGACAATCTCTTGATATATATCATCGCTATCTAAGATAGGTATGCTATATGCTTTCTTAAACTTCTCTGCTTCAAATCTCATTTTTTTCTCATAGAAAGAAAAAAGAAGCCCTAAGGCCTCTTCATTTTTTTTCGATATCATTAAGATTAATTCATCATCACTTAAAGTAAAATTCATTGATTCCTCCTCTTTGTATCAATTAAGGCTAAATATATGCCTGTAGCTACAGATGCATTTAAAGAATTGACGTGCCCATACATAGGTATTTTAGTTATAAAATCAGCATTTTTTAAAGTAAGAGGAGATATACCTTTACCTTCTGAACCAATTATTAAACCAACTCGCATCTTATAATCTAAAGCATCATAATTTAAAGAAGCATATCCATCACTTGCTACAATCCAAAATCCTTCTTCTTTTAGGCGTTTAATGGCTTGATTAAGATTAGCAACTTGAACAATTTTTACATATTCACTAGCCCCTGTTGATACTTTTCTAACTGCTGGAGTTACTAAGACACTGCGGACTTTAGGAAGAATTATAGCATCAACTCCAAAAGCATCAGCACTTCTTATAATAGCACCAAGATTCTGGGGATCTTCTAACCCATCAAGCAATAGGATAAGAGCCTCTTTTTTATCTTTAATACTTTTTAAAACACCTTCAAAATCATAATATTCATATCTATCTACTTCAAGAACATATCCTTGATGATTAACATTACCAACTTTAGAAATCAATTCTTCTTTTTTAACATATTTTATAATAACTTTATTCTTTTTCGCTAAGGAAAAAATAAGTGGATCATTAATAGATTCTAGAACATATAAATAGCTCCCTCTTGAAGCTTTTAAGGCTTCCATAATCGTATTTTTCCCATATATGTATGATTTAGTTCCCAATGGTATTCTCCTTTTATTTTACTTTTATCTAAGTGTATAAAAAGCCGATTTCTCGGCTGTTTTTATAATATCTTATATTGTTTTTTTTGTAAAGAATAAGCCTAAAATAATTTTATATTTATTAACTCACTTCTTATTTTATCTGAAGTAACAAAATCTTTTATGGCTTTAGCATTATCATATTGCATTAATAAATCTTTTTCATCTTTTGTCAATATGCGCCTTTCATATTTTAGACCTAATAATTCTAACATCTTTTCTAAAGTTACAAGATGTTTATTTTTAACTTCATTTAAAATATTATTTTGTCTTAATAAGACATTAATATCTTTGACTTCTAAATATAATTCACTTATGGCATTGGCCGTATTTAAATCATCTTCTAAAGCAGATACAAAACGATTTATTTTTTCTTCATCATAAGTAGAAGAAATAAAATCGGCATCTTTTTGAATATTAATGCATAACTTATTATAAGCACTGAAGATCTTATCTAATTCTTTCCTTGAAGATTCAACAAGTTCTAAAGAGAAATTAACTGGTAAGCGATAATGCGTATTTAATAACATAAAGCGTACGACATTACCTCCAAGTTGCTCTAGATAATCTTTGGCAAGTATCACATTACCTAAAGATTTAGACATCTTTACACCATCGATATTTATAAAGCCATTATGCATCCAAAGCGTCGCAATCTTATGACCAAAATAAGCTTCTTCTTGAGCTATTTCATTTTCATGATGGGGAAATTTTAAATCACTCCCACCGCCATGAATATCAATTCTTCCTCCTTCAATTAAAGAATTAATCATCACAACACATTCCGTATGCCATCCAGGTCTACCATCTCCAAAAGGAGAAGGAAAACGGATTCCCTCTTGTGTTATTTTCCAAAGGGCAAAATCATAAGGATTTTCTTTTTCTTCATTTTCTTCTACTCGAGCCCCTACTATTAAATCATTAGATTTCATATTAGATAAGGCACCATAATCTTTAATCATATTAACTCTAAAATAGACATCTCCACTTGATACTTGATAAGCATATCCTTTATCCATTAAGGCTTTAATAAAAGCAATTATCTTATCCATAACTTCGGTTACTCGAGGTTGATAAGTAGGCTTTAAAGAATTGATATCTTCTCTATTTTGTTCAAAAGCCTTAATATATTTTTCTGCAATTTGTTTTTCACTAACATTTTCAATTTTAGCTTGAGCAATTACTTTATCATCAATATCCGTAAAATTGGAAATAAAAGTTACTTCATAACCTAAATGAAGCAATAATCTTCTTAATACATCAAATACGACAACTGGTCTTAAATTACCAACATGAACATAATTATATACCGTTGGTCCACAGACATAGATGCTTACTTGCTTTTCTCTTATAGGATGAAATTCTTCCATTTTATTTGATAAACTATTATATAATTTAATCATTTTAAATGCTTACTCCAATTGATTCATCTACAGGTATTGCAAAGATAACAGCATTAGCCTCTGATGATATGCCATATTGAGACGCTATAGCTTTCATGATAACTTCTTTACTAGTTTCACTTACTAAGATAACAATAATTTCTTTTTCAGGTTGAATCTCAACTCCAACAAATTGCGTGATTTCTTCAGGCGCTGTACCTCGAGCATGGAAAACAGTTCCCCCTCTTGCTCCTGCCTTACGGGCTACTGCCATAATCTTTTCTCCTGTACCTCTTATACAGATGGTAAATATTGCATATTTTTTCTCTTCTGCCATATGTTCCTCCTTTAATTGCTTCCCACAATTTCTTTAATTGCTTTCATAGAGGCAATACTCTCTAAAGAAAAGGTGAAAGCAACACCTTGTCTATTACCCACGAATTCCGTGTTCCCTTTTAAGAAATTTAAGACATCCTCAATAACGGCTTCATCAGTCAAACAAAAGATTAAATCTTTTTCAGTTTCTCCAATACCTAAAAAATCTAATACTTCTTGATTTGCCGTCCCTTTACCTCTTACGGTATTACAATAGCGAACTCCATGCTCATTTAATAAAGGTATGAGCTTTCTTGATTTGTTTCTTCCTGTAATAATAATTAATAATTTAATACCAGAAGGGATATATTGTTCATGTTTTCTAGCCATGTTTATGCCCTCTCTTTCTTGTATCATTATGATGGAAAGTGATGATTTCATCATCTTTTTCACCATCGCTTACTAAGCTCATCATCGCTTTAGCAAGTTTATTCTTCTTCATTTGATATGATAGGCCAAATAGTTGAATAGTAATTAAAGGAGCCATAGCCACAAGCGCTACTGTGCCAAAGGAATTGATTAATAGAGCTGAGGGATTATCATAATATATAACCGAACATAGCCCCATTGCTAAAGGTAAAATAAAAGTAGAAGTTAATGGTCCAGAGGCTACTCCTCCTGAATCAAAGGCAATGGCAGTAAAAAATTCTGGAACAAAAAAGATTAATACTAAAGAGATAACATAACCTGGAACAATAAAATACCATATAGAAATATTCCATAGATTTTTTATCATTGCTAGAGCAATAGAAGCTCCTACTCCTAGAGCTAAGAATAATAATAACTTACGCCCTGAAATAGAGCCATTTGTGATGCCTTCAACCTGTTTTGTTAAAACGTGAACAGAGGGCTCGGCAAGTACTACAAATACACCTATTACTATACCTATAGGAATTAAAATCCAATTAAAGTCTTTTTCGCCTATTGCTTCTCCAAAGCGTTCCCCTACATGCATAAAGCCAAATTTGGCCCCTGATAAAAATAAAACCAAACCCACATAAGTAATAAATAAACCGATAAAGATACGGGCTAATGCTTTTTTATTAATGCGTACTAAGACACCTTGATAAAGCAAGAAAAGAGCCGCTAGTAAGAGGATAGGAAGACCAACTTCTTGAAGTTCTACTAATATACTATTACCCATTAAATGGCCTAAACTTGCCCAACTATCTAAATAAGTACTTGAGGAATCAACAGTCCCCACTTCTGGATTTTGATTTAAAATAAATAGAATCAATCTTAAAAGCAAAACGGCAATAATTGGACCCATTGAACATACTGCAACGGCCCCAAAAGAGTCATCAGAATCTTCTTTTCCACCTTTTCGCATTTGTCCTGCTATTCCTAATCCAAATGCTAAAATAAAAGGAACAGTCATAGGACCTGTGGTAACGCCACCGGAATCAAAAGCAATAGGAACAAAGCTTTTATCGATAAATATCATCCCTATAGCTAAAGCAAATATAATTATATAACCAATGATCAATATCCATTTTAAATGCAATTTATGAAGTACGCGCCAAGTGGAAATCATTAAAAATAAACCGACTCCAACTCCTACAATAATAATTAAGACCCAAGAGTTTAAAGAGGGGAATTTTTCCGCTAGAACCATTAAATCAGGTTCAGCAATTGTAACTAAAAAACCGATTAAAAAGGATGAAAATAAAAGCAATCCTTGTTTCTTTTTAGTCATTAGTTTTGAACCTATTTTTTCTCCCATAGGAATCATAGAAATATCGGCCCCTAAAGAGAAAAGACTTATACCTAAAACAAGAAAGACAAAGCCGATTAAAAAGGATGTCATTTCATAAATTGATAGATGAATTAAGGCAAAATGAAAAATGATCACTAAGATGGTGATAGGTAAAACAGAATATAAGGCTTCTTTTAATTTTAACAATAAAGTCTTAGTCATTTTTCTTCCTCACAACATTAAAATAATATAGAAAGTTACTTTTAAAAAAAAGTTATTTTATTCTTTTTTCAAAATCAAATCTTCTTCTTTTATTACTTGTTCAATAATGTCATTTTCGACTTCTTCTTTTTTATATAAGATGTCATATTTTTTAAATTCTTTTTTCTTTTTATCCTCCAAAAAGAGAATACCAATAGGCTTATTTTCTTTTTTAATCAAATAAGCACAATTTAATTTTTCTAAGCGTCTTGCCTCTATATAACACTTTTCTATTCTATCTTTTTCTTCATCACTATTTTCTAGTGGCGTATCAAAAAGTAATAATCTTAATTCATTTATATGATCTTGAGAAATAGGTATAAATTCATATG
>X41_Pika__coassemble_6_pt1 | contig 23035 bp, 20 predicted proteins | sample X41_Pika__metabat2_high_PE_003 | metagenome-assembled genome bin X41_Pika | reverse complement strand
ACAGGTTATACGTCTGCAAAACCAGATTTGAATCTTTATAATGAAAATGAAAATAAAGGAAATTCTAGATTCGCATTTAAGCATTTTCATAATTATACAAGTCTTGGAAAAAGAGATAAAAGTAGCAAAACAATTTATAAAACTCATAGTTTTTTTGGACTATTATATTACACACCGAATAATGATGGAGTTGGGGAAATTCATCCTAGTAGTCCTAAGAATTAGAAGGAGATATTTATTATGAAATTTGAATTCGGTGATTTAGTATATAGTATTCCAGAAAGCAAAGAGTCAACTTTTTTAGATTACATGCAAGTTCTTGCATATGATCAAACTAGGCAAAAGTATAAATGCATTGTTATTGATAGATGTGAAACAATCGATTTAATGCAGATTGTTTATATTAGAGAGGATGAAATAGATTATGCTAGACTAATAGATCCAGATGCTGAAACGGATTATAAATGGGATGGTAAACCTATTGTCCCTAAAAATTTTGATGAATATTATTATGAAGTATACGATGTTAACGGATTAGAGCGTAAATTAGTAAGAAATGCTATTAAGCACTTTCGTAAGGAAGGAGAAATACCTCTACTTAAAGAAAGAAGAAAAATAGAGAAGAAAAAGTAATAATTCTAGAGGTTATTTTGTTAAGAAAAAAAAGAGTAATTATCTAACATAGTTAAGTTTTTTAAGAATAAGTTAGGAAAAGAAAATGATGAAAATTAAATTTTGCCCTAATTTTGCCTATTTCTTGTGCTAGAGGTACATACGAAAAAGGTCTTGACGTGCTATAATAATTTCGGTAAAAGGGGGCAAATTATATGTCAGATATTAGCCTAAAAAACATAGAAAAAGTCTATGACAATGGATTTCATGCTGTCCATAACTTCAATTTGGACATCAAAGACAAAGAGTTTATCGTCTTTGTCGGACCTTCTGGATGTGGCAAATCCACCACACTTCGTATGGTCGCAGGACTAGAAGAAATTACTAGAGGTACATTAACGATTAATGGAAAGGTTGTTAACACTTTACCTCCTAAAGAAAGAGGTATAGCGATGGTTTTCCAATCTTATGCGCTTTATCCACATTTAAGCGTATATGATAATCTTGCCTTTGGTCTAAAACTTGCAGGTTTTGACGAAGACGAAATTGATGAGAGAGTTAAAGAAACATCTCGCATCATGGGTCTTAGTGAATATCTTGAAAGAAAACCAAGAAATTTATCTGGTGGACAAAGACAAAGAGTCGCTTTAGGTAGAGCTGTTATTCGTCACGCGGATGTATTCTTAATGGATGAACCGTTATCAAATCTTGATGCTAAGATGCGTGTTTCCATGCGTGCGGAACTCGTTCGTATTCATCGCCTTGTCGGAGCTACGACAATTTATGTCACTCACGACCAGATTGAAGCTATGACCATGGCTACTAGAATTGTTGTTATGAAGCTAGGGCGCATTCAACAAGTTGGAACACCTGCTGATTTATATTTCCGTCCCGCGAACTTATTCGTGGCCGGATTTATAGGTGATCCTCCAATGAATTTCCTTCGTGGTTTAATGGAAAATAAGAAATTTATTTCAGACGGTCTATGTGATTTTAGTTTTGGTAATAAATTAAAGAATGTCGTTAAAAAGGCAGAAGGTAGAGAAGTCGTAGTTGGCTTTAGACCAGAAAATATTATCTTAAAGACTAAAGAAGTAAGTGAAACCTTAACTGCTCAACAAGGAAAACTTGCCGATATCGTCTTTAAAGGAAACGTCGAAATCACAGAAATGCTTGGTGATACGATGAATATTTATGTCACGATGGGTGAGAATCATATCATTATTAGAACCACTCCATCTGATGAATTTAATATCGGAGATCCAATCGAATTCGGGGTGAATTATGATAGTCTCCATGTCTTTGATGGAGAAACAGAATTAGTCATTACAAACGACGATGACGAGAATTGATAAAAGCAGGGCTCGCCCTGCTTTTTTAAAATAAGGAGAACTCATGGAACAATTAAGTACAAAGATCATGTCTAAAGGCGTGTCTAAAGTTAAAGTTTTACAATTTGGCGAAGGTAATTTTTTAAGAGCCTTCGTGGATTGGATTATTCAAAAAATGAATCAAAGAGGGGTCTTTGATGGTCATGTTTGTGTTGTTCAACCCATGCCTATGGGACGCGTTTTAGATTTAGAAAAACAAGATGGATTATATACTTTATATCTACAAGGTTTAGATAAGGGTGTAGCCTCAAAAACACATGAAGTTATCGATGTTTTAGATGATTTTATTAATCCTTATACTCAATATGATAAATATTTAGAATATGCCGAAAGTGAAGATTTAGAAATCGTTATTTCTAATACTACCGAAGCCGGTATTGCGCTTGATAAAGAGGATTTAGATTATACAAGTTGCCCTCGTTCATTTCCCGGGAAACTATTAGCCTTTTTATATCACCGTTATACATATTTTTTAGGAAGAAGAGATAGAGGATTATGTATTATTCCTTGTGAATTAATCGATAATAATGGTGATGAATTACATCGAATTTTAAAAGAACTTGCTACTTTAAAAGGTTATGAAGATGATTTTATTTCTTGGTTAGATGAAGCCAATCATTATACATCAACTCTTGTTGATCGAATCGTTCCTGGTTATCCTCGTGATGAAATAGAAGATATTAGAAAAGAATTAGGTTATGAAGATACTTCTTTAGTAAAAGGAGAAATATTTCATTTATGGGTTTTAAAGAAAGAACCATATATTGAAGAAAGATTCCCTTGTCATAAAGCTAATTTAAATGTCATCTATGCTGATTCTATTAAGCCTTATAAAGAAAGAAAAGTAAAAATATTAAATGGTACACATACGGCAATTGTACCGGTTAGTTATCTATATGGAATCGATACCGTAAGAGAAACAATAGAAAATGAACATTTAGGTAGATTTGCAAGAGAATTTATCTTTGATGAAGTAATCCCTACTATTGATTTACCGCGTGATGAGATGAATGATTTTGCAAATTCTGTATTAGAAAGATATTTAAATCCTTATGTTCGTCATGAATTGATGTCTATTGCTTTAAATTCGATATCTAAATATAAAGCTCGTATTTTAAAGACCGTTCATGATTACATTAAGCGTAAAGATAATTTACCATCTCATGCTTTATTTTCTCTTGCCGCTACCATTAATTTTTATGAAGGTAAAAGAGGTAATGAAGATATCGCTTTAAATGATGATCCTTCATATTTAGAAACATTTAAAAAGCTATATGAAAAATATCATCAAGATCATAATGCTACTTATCTAGTTCATGAAGTCTTAAAAGATACCTCGATGTGGGGAGAAGATTTAACATTAATCACTGGTTTAGAAGATAAAGTATTATCTTATTTTGAAGCTCAAAGAGAATTAGGAATGAAAAAGGCTTTAATAGCTTTTTTAGGTGATTAAGATGAAAGCATTATTAATTAATCCTATTGATTCGGTTATGGTCGCTTTATCCGATTTAAAAAAGGGTGAAGTTATTGATGGTGTAACTTTAAAAGAAGATATTAAAACCGCCCATAAATTTGCGATTAAAGATATTAAAAAAGGGGAAAATATCTATAAATATGGTTATCCTATAGGACATGCTAAAGTTGATATTAATAAGGGTAATTGGGTCCATACACATAATGTAGAAACTAATTTATCTAGTCAATTAAGTTATACTTATGATCCTCATAAAAAGGATGTGACAAGTTTTCTTTCTTCTAAAGATGTCTATCTTTATGAAAGAGAAAATGGCACATATGGGATAAGAAATAATCTTTTTATCATTCCTCTTGTAGGCTGTGTAAATGGACAAGCTCTAAAAATAAAAGAAAGATTATTAAAAGAGGAAGATGCTTCTCATATTGATGATATTATCGTTTTAACTCATCCCTTTGGTTGTTCTCAAATGGGGGAAGATAAATTATTTACCGAACGCATTTTAAGAAAATGTGTCACGCATCCAAATGCCGGTGGAGTATTAATTCTATCTTTAGGTTGTGAAGAAAATCGTCTAGAACCTTTTATGGAAGAATTAGGTCATATTAATCCTTTAAGAATAAAGAAATTAAAGGCTCAAGATATCGATGATGAAGTAGAAGAAGGTGTGCGCTTAGGAAAAGAAATTCTTTCCATCATGAAAAATGATAAAAGAACTAAACAAGATCTCTCTAAAATTAGAGTAGGTCTAAAATGTGGTGGTAGTGATGGCTTTTCTGGAATTACCGCGAACCCCTTAGTAGGTCTATTTTCTGATTATATTGTAAGTCATGGTGGTACATCGGTATTAAGTGAAGTTCCCGAAATGTTTGGGGCCGAAACAATGTTAATGAGTCGCGCGGAAAATAAAGATGTATTTGATAAGATTGTCTTATTAATTAATAATTTTAAAAAATATTATGAAGATCATCATCAAGTATGTTATGAAAATCCTTCTCCTGGCAATAAAGATGGAGGAATTACCACTCTTGAAGATAAATCTTTAGGATGTGTCCAAAAAGCTGGTCATAGCAATGTAAAAGATGTCGTCTTTGATGATGAAGTAATTAAAACATCAGGATTAAATCTTTTAAATGGTCCAGGTAATGATATGGTTGCTTGTACTAATCTTGCTTCAAGTGGCTGTCAACTCATCTTATTTACAACCGGAAGAGGTACGCCATTTGGGACTATTGTACCAACTATTAAAATAGCTACAAATAGTTCTTTAGCAAAAAGAAAAGCAAATTGGATTGATTTTAATGCTGGAGCTTTAGTAGATGGATTAAGTATGGAAGAATTATTTTCTCAATTCGTTGATAAAGTCATCTCTATTATCAATGGAGAGAAGAGTAAAAATGAAATAAATGGATTTGAAGAGATATCTATCTTTAAAGATGGAGTAACTCTTTAATATAGAAAGGATAATTTTATGAAACCATTTTTAGACAAAGATTTTTTATTAGAAACAGAGACTGCTAAAAAACTATATCATGAGCATGCCGAACACATGCCCATATTTGACTTCCATTGTCATTTATCTCCAAAAGAGATTTATGAAGATAAGAAATATCGCTCTTTAGAAGAAGTTTGGATTGGAGGCGGAAAAGATCATTATGGAGATCATTATAAATGGCGTTTAATGCGTGAATTTGGTATTGATGAATACTATATTACCGGTGATGCGTTAGATGAAGAAAAATATTTAAAATTCGCCGAAATGATGCCTTATGCTATTGGTAATCCTATATATCATTGGTCACATCTTGAATTACAAAGATATTTTGGCATTAATAAATTATTAAATCCAAGTACCGCCAAAGAAATATATGAAGAAGCAAATGAGAAATTAAAGACTTTAACGGCTAGAAAAATGATTGAAATGAATAATGTTAAAGTCATCTATACAACTGATGATCCTATTGATGATTTACATTATCATGAATTATTAGCTAAAGATACTTCTTTTAAAACAAAAGTATGTCCTGCTTTCCGTCCCGATAAAGGTTTAAATGTCGAGCTTGATACATTTTATCCATGGCTTGAAAGACTTGAAGAATTACATGGACATAAAATTGATTCTTTAGATGAATATTTATTAGCTCTTGATGAAAGAGTAAAATATTTTAATGATCATGGTAGTGCTATTTCTGATCACGCCCTTGATGTTGTAATGTATGAAGAAGCTTCTAAAGAGGAAGTTGAAGTTATCTTTAAAAAAGTTTTAAATCATGAAAAATTAAATGAATTAGAATTAAATCAATATAAAGGATATGTCTTAGTACATCTAGGAAGAAAATATCATGAATATGATTGGGTACAACAATATCATATCGGAGCTTTAAGAAATAATTCTAAGCGCATGTATCGTTTAATTGGAGCTGATACCGGTTTTGATGCCACTGAAGATCAACCATTTGCAAGTAAACTTGCTCGATTACTAGGGGCTTTAGATGATACAAATGAGTTGCCGCGTACTATTTTATATTGTTTAAATCCCCGCGATAATGAAGTGCTTGCCACTTTAAAAAATTGCTTCCAACAAGGTGGAGTAGTAGGTAAGATTCAATTTGGTTCTGGCTGGTGGTTTAATGATCAAAAAGATGGTATGGAAAGACAACTTAAAGCTTATATGAATGCTGGTTTACTTTCTAAATTTGTCGGTATGTTAACCGATTCTAGATCTTTCTTATCTTATACAAGACATGAATATTTCCGTAGAACTCTATGTAATCTATTAGGTAATTTAATTGAAAATGGGGAATATCCTTGCGATTTAGAATTTGTGGGTCAAGTCGTGGAAGATATTTGCTATAACAACGCAAAAAATACTTTTAAAACTTTAAGATAATTGCTTTTATTTATAACCTTTCTAAAAAACGGCACATAAGTGTCGTTTTTTTAAAAGGACATGAATGAAGAAATAAGCGTTAGATACTTTTCATAATTATAAGTATCTAAAGTATGCATATATAATACGCGTCCAGGAATAAATGGATATTCATAATATCTAGAATATAAAAGAGGATATTTATTATTCCAAGGAGTTAAACCTTCTTTTAAGATGTGATTATCATATTGACATTTTAAAAAGACACATTTTCCATAAGCTCTCCAAGGTCTAGATAAATAAACATTATTCATCACATTTGTTTTATTAATAAAATGACATTCTAAAAATATAAAGCCATCTTTAGAAAATAAAGAATGTCCTGGAGCGATAACAAAGCCTTTATCTAAAGAGATGATATCACAATTTTTAAATAAAGCTTTTCCACATCCAAAGATAAAATCTATAGATCCTTCAATTGTAGAATTTTCAAAGCGAGAGATTAAATCTCCTTCTTTAAATAATAGATTTGGTGGTAAAAAAGTGGAATAACGCTCTTTTAAGTCATCAGGAAGAGGACCTAAAAATAAAGTATCGTGATATGAATGAAGTAAGATATTTTTACCTATAAAATAATTACCATATATTGCTAAAGCTATAGCTTGTCCTCTGTTTGGTAAAGAAGTATTAGCTACTTGAAGATCTTTTAAAGTGATATGATCTTCACTTATTAAAAGAGTAGAAGTACGGAATGTATTATAATCGCGACCATCTTTATGAATCTTATGAGCATAATCATCATAAGATATAATAGATTTATCTTTACCTTCCCCTTGAATAGTAATATAAGGTTTATCGATATTTAATTTTTCTTTATATATACCTTCTTTTAAAATGATGGTAGCTTTTTCACCATATTTTATAAGATCTAAAGCTTCTTTTATTGTTTTTATGGGTCCATCTTTTGTTACTACAACCTGTTTCATAAAATCTTCCTTAATTCCTTTTTATTATAAAAAACATTCCTTATTTTTTAAAGAAAAAAGCCCTTCTTAAAGGATTTTTTTGTTAAACATATTGCATAAAGATAAGGGCTTTATTAATATAAATACGAAGACAAAATGTCTTAGTATAGGGAGAAATATATATGAAATTTAAGCGCAGTGCGGGTATTTTATTACACATAACCTCATTACCATCTAAATATGGGGTAGGCTCATTAGGTAAAGCCTCTTATGATTTCGTGGACTTTTTAAGAAAGGCGGGAATGAAGATTTGGCAAGTTTTACCTCTTGTGCCCACGAATTATGGAGATTCTCCTTATCAATCGGCATCATCTACGGCTTTAAATTATTATTTAATCGATTTAGATATCTTAAGAAAGAAGAAGTTATTAAAGTTAAGCGATTATCAAGATGTTAAATGGAATTATGATGATAGTCATGTTGATTATCACTTATTATTTGAAAATAAGATTAAAGTATTAAAGGTAGCTTTTGCTAATTTTAATAAAAATAATATGAGATTTCAAAGATTTATCAAAAAGGGTGATTATAAAGACTTTGCTTTATTTATGACTTTAAAGTCGATGCATCAATATGTTTCATGGAATATGTGGGAAGAAAAATATCAATCATATTCTTTAGAGTTAGAAGAAGAAGTAATTAAAGAACATGAAGACGAATATCTCTTTTGGTTATGGACTCAATATGAATTCTTATTAGAATGGCATAGATTACATAAATATGCTTTAAGTAATGATATTGAAATCATGGGAGATATGCCATTATATGTAGCTTATGATAGCGTTGAAGTATGGAAGCATCCTGAATTATTTATCTTAAAAGAAAATAAAGAACCAAAACTTGTGGCTGGTTGTCCTCCTGATGCTTTTACTGATGATGGGCAATTATGGGGTAATCCTATCTATGATTGGGATTATATGAAAAAAACTAATTATAGCTGGTGGAATATAAGACTTAAAAAGGCTTTTGAATTATATGATATCGTGCGCATTGATCACTTTAGAGGTTTTGATCGCTTCTATGCTATTCCTTATGGGAATGAAAATGCCCGTATTGGTACTTGGGAAGATGGACCTAAATTTTCTTTATTTAAAGATAAATTAGATTATAAGATAGTGGCAGAAGACCTAGGTATCATTGATGATGGTGTTAGAAGATTAATGAAGAAAACTAAATATCCAGGCATGAAGATATTAGAATTTGCTTTTGATAGTGATCCTGCAAACGAACATAAGCCTTCTAATTGTAAAAGAAACTTTGTTATTTATACTGGTACTCATGATAATATGCCTCTATATCAATATATATTAGATTTAGATGAGAAGAATTTAGATATCTTTTATGAAGCAGCATTAAAAGAATGCGAAAAATTTAAAGTAAAGCCAAGAGAAAAAGATCCTCATGAGATGGTTGATATGGTGATTGAACTTGCTTATGCGTCTAAAGCTAATACTTGTATTATTCCTATACAAGACTTGCTTTGTTTAGATGGATCAACAAGAATGAACCTTCCTTCAACGGTATCAACAGATAATTGGAGCTATCGCATAAATAGAAGTGACCTATCTCATGAATTAATTGATAGATTAAATAGATATGTAAAAAAATATAAAAGATAATTTAGCACCTAATAGGTGCTTTATTTTTGGCTATATTTTTTTGTGACTTAGCACATATTTTATACGGGCAAAAAAATCATAAATTTAAAAAAAGGCGCAAAATAGGGATTTTTTTTAAAGGTTTTTGTTTTTAAAAAATTTGAAAAAAAATTTGGCTAAAAAATTATTATTTTGTGCTTGCAATATTAATCATGACTAACTAGAATAAACTTGTAAAGTGTAAACGCTTACACGATGAGGTGCTTCAATGTCAAAGCGTAGTTATATGATTCTAGATATCGTCGTTTTAACGATTATAGGTTGTATTATTGAGGGCGTATTGACATTTGTAAGTAACCAAACAACCTTCTTAGTAGAAGGTTTTACAGTTTCCTTTGTCGTTCTATTTTCTTTAATAGGAATGTTCCGATGGAATTGGATTGGTGTTATCCCTGGCGTTGGTGCTGCAGTTACACAAATTCTAGTCCAAAATAATTGGAATGGAGCCTATGAAAAGAATCCTGGAACGAGCCTAGCTCTAGTTTTAGCAACAATAGCAACTGTTGGTACGTGTTTTTTATTTAAAAAGATAAAAAAGACACAGATGAAGGAAAATGTAGGGTTTTTATTCCTCTATGGTGGTATAGCCTTTATTCTTTATATCCTTGTCTACGTATCTGTATGGGTCATCATCGGTAAAGTAGATATTTTAGCGGCTTTAGGAAAAGTTGTAGGATGGAGATTATTAGATTATGTAATGTCTATGATTATTCTTCTTATAGCTAATAAGCAACGATATTTTCTCGTTGATATGAATGATTATCTATATGATCTTCATAACATTCCTGAAAGCGCTAGAATCCGACAAGAGATTCATGAAGACAAGGAAAATTCCGTGATGAGTGAAATCGCTGATAGTGATGAGACAAATGATATTGCACTCCTTGATGGAGGCACTCTCAGTGAAGAAGATCTCATTAATCTTAAGAGGACTTTCGAAGGAAAGGAAGGAGAGAAAAAAGATGGAATTAGAAAGAGTCAGTGAAGAAGAATTAGAGCAGATTGAAAAGAAGCACTGGTGGACGCAATTAAAGAGAATGGCAAAAGATTGGCGTCTATATGTGATGTTCCTTCCATTAGCGTTTATATTCTTCTGTTGGAAGTATCTTCCATTAACCGGTTTATTAATCGGTTTTGAAAACTATTCGACGGCATCTGGAGTTACTACATCGCGTTTAATAGGATTAGATTCATTCCAAAGATTAATTTTTGGTGATATGAGTGCTGATTTCTGGTCAGCGTTTAGAAACACCTTTGTAATTAGCTTCTATGGATTGATTTTTGGATTCCCATTCCCAATCTTATTAGCATTATTATTCTCAGAAATTAAGAATAATTACTATCGAAGCGTTGTACAAGTATTCTGTTACTTACCAAAGTTTGTTTCAATCGTCGTTATTACTACTATTACCATATGTATGTTGCGTCCGGCAGGAACAAATATTCAGGCCGGCCCATTAGCGGATTTACTAAACAAAACAGGTCTAGTTACTAATGTTCGAGAGGGTATTGCTCGTGATCCTGAATACTTTAGAGCTATGTATCAAATAACCGGAATTTGGGAGACTGGTGGATATTCTTCAATTGTCTATTTCGCGGCAATTATTGGTATTTCTCCTACATCTTATGAAGCGGCCCGTATAGATGGTGCCAATAAGATGGCTCAAATTAAATATGTAACTTTACCTGGTATTGCTTCAACTTTAACGATTATGTTAATTCTTGAAATTGGTCATTTATTAACAGTTGGTTATGAAAAAGTTTTACTTTTAACAGGTAATGGATCAGCTCCAAATATTACTACTGGTGAAGTTGTCACATCATATGTCTATCGTATTTCTATGGGACAGTCAAGTAGCCCATCACTTGGTGCTGCTGCTGATTTATTTAATGCCATTATTGCGATGTTACTCGTTTTAGGTTCTAACCAAATTGCTCGACGTGTATCATCGACATCATTATATTAATATGGAGGATAGAAATTTATGGAAAAGAATTTAGATGTTTCTGAAATTATATTTAAGATATTTTCTTACCTCTTTGTAACTGTTTTTGCTCTACTTTGCTTATATCCATTTATATTTGTTTTAAGTGCAGCCTTCTCTGGCGTTAATGCCCTTAATAATGGTGAAGTAGTATTATTCCCAGTTGATTTCCAAACCGATTCATTTGGCGTAATCATGCTTAAAAATCAATTCTGGATCAGTTATACAAATACTTTATTTATTACATTATATGGAACATTATGGTCAGTTATTACTTCTATGTTAGGTGCTTATGCTCTATCTAAGAAGAGGTTAGTATTCCGTAGACAATTGAATTTCTTATTAGTCTTTACTATGTGGTTCTCGGCTGGTATGGTTCCTACTTATTTAAATTACTTAGATACTCAAAATGTATTACAAGCTTTAGCAATTACCGATAATAAATGGTTAATCGTCTTAGCAATGGGTACATCTGCATACAATGTAATTCTATTAAGAAATGCTTTCGAAAGTGTTCCAAAAGAAATTGAAGAAGCTGCTACAGTTGATGGCGCAAGTGAATTCCAAATCTTTAAAAATGTTTATGTTCCAATGTCAAAAGCAACCATTGCTACTGTCTCATTATTCTTTGGAATCAGCCGTTGGAACGGATATTTCTGGGCTAGACAAATGCTTGCATCAGATCCAAATGCCCAACCCTTACAAGTTTATATACGTGATCAAATGGAGACGTATGTTGCGAAAAATGCTGGTGGAGACCCAAATCCTTGGATGGAAGCTGGGTCAGCGCAAGCATTCATATATGCGATGATTATATGCGCTATTGTTCCAATTATTATTATCTATCCATTTATTCAAAAATACTTTGCTGTTGGTGTTAACCTCGGTGGAGTTAAAGAATAATACGGTTATAATCTTTTCGTGGAGAAAAGTTATAATATAAAGAATTTTTTGAAAGGAGATTATTATATTTTATGAAAAAGAAAATTCTTTTAATGGGAGTTGCTGTTCTAGGACTTACTGGATTAGCCTCTTGTGATAATGGTAAAAAAATTGATATCGTTTTACCAGTGGTTGGTGATGATTATGAACCAGATCTTAGTGATAAAATTACTCTAAATATGTCTGTCCAATATCAAAAGGCAAATACGAGAATGACATTCCAAGCTGGATCTGATGGACTTAAAGATCTTCCCTATGAAGATCCCGCTGGTAACAAATATGATACTGGGGATTTAAAACCTGTGTGGAAAGAAGTAGCTACTAGACTAAATATTAATATTAATGACGTTGCTACCATGAATAGTGTTAATGATTCATTTGAAGATTGGCAAACAAGAGGATGGGATAAGGTCGATATTTTCCAAGGTGGATCAACAGGTATTCAAAACTATGCTACAAGTAATCCAGATTCTGCATTTATTGATTTAGCAGCCTATGCAGAAGGTGGTTATTTACCTAACTTTAAGAAATTCTTAGATTCTAATAGCGTTGTTAAAAAGACTATTACAAACCTAGAAGGTAATATCTATTATGCCCCATATTTTGATGGATATGATGATATTGAAAAGTTGGTCTTAATGAGAGTTGACATTGTAAAAAAACTTTTAGATGGTGATACATTACCTACAGGCTTAGATACAACTGGTGGAATGTCCGCTACTCATTACACTCCTTTCTATGGTAATTCATATACTAAGAAAGTCACCGTTATGAAAGCGGATCAAAGTGGTACAGAGGAAGTCACAAAAACCGTTAGTGAAAACGTTATCAAAAAGCAAAATGATCTTCAGACTAAGTCAGGCACTGAATTAGTAAGAGCTTTAAGAGATTATATTGATGCAACATATGGTAATATGTATGGTACTAATAGATCCGATTTGTTCGTTGGTAATAACGCTGCTTATGATGCTGATGAATTAGTTGCTTTATTCCGTTGCGTACGTTACAATTCTAAATTCTTAACCGGAAAAGATAACGTTACTGTTAATCCTTTATTACCTCGTGAAGTTAAAAATAGCCGTACCGGTGATTTATGGGGTATGATGGGTCAAATGTTTGGTATCCGTGGCTTAATGTCTAGAAACGGATTCTTATATATTGATAGCGAAGGTAAGATTGTTGATGCTAGAAATCAAGAAGATACATTAGAGGGTCTTAGAAAATTTAGACAAATGTATCAAGAAGAATTGATTGCTCAAAACTTTACTTCTGATCCAGGTGGATCTGGAACATTTGCGGAACAATCTCACTCCAAAAATGCTGCGTTCTGTACATTTGACTATGCTCAAACTCAATCTGCACTTAACGCTACATATTCAACTGGTACAAATAACGCCTATGGTACTGCCGGTGAAACAAGATTTGAAGGCTTTGATTTTGAACCAGTCATTTCTCCAGCTGCTAGATGGAACGGAAGTCAAGACTTTACAAGATTCCATGAATCATGGAGATCTGTTAAGACTGAAGGATGGGGAATTTCTGGAAATCTTAAAAATGATCCTGAAAAATTAAAACGTGCTCTTGCTGTCTTTGATTACTTCTGGACAGATGAAGGTCAACAACTCATGTCTTATGGTCCTGATGCTTATTTAGCCAAGGATTCTAGTGGCAATATCCAAACAATTTCTTATATGGGAAGACAAGTGCCAAAACTTTCTGATGCAACTCTTGAACAATTAAAGACCATGGCCAAATATAACTATACTAACTACTATCGTTACTATGTTGGTGGTACATATCCAATTGGCTATATTAAAGAACAAGGTATGGAATATCAATGTAACGTAGCTGAAGGTAAAGCTGGTCTTGATAAAGTTGAAAAGGCTATCGAACTTGGCGTCATCCAAGGCCCAGATGTCACATGGACTGATAGTGATAAATGGAATTGGATTATTCCAACGACCTTTGCTTTCGATTCAACAGAAGCTAAAGCCGTTGAAGAAAACTATACAAATCTAGATGAGTACATCAATAATACAAACAATAAGAACAATATTTGGTCTAGTATTGTTATGTATGGATTTGATTATCATGAGGGTGGTGTTAATACTCCTAAAGATACTGAATATATCAGTCAACTCTCTAATGACACATATAAAATCAACTTACTTGTCAATCTTTACAATGAAGCTTGGGAAGGAATGATGGATTAATAATATTATCTTACTAATTTAAATAATGCGGGAGAGGAATTTGCTCTCCTCTCCCGCTTCTGTTTTGGAGGAAAATTTTATGAAAAAATGGCTTCAAATAGTTCAAAAGTATATTTTCCAAGTAAATGTAGCTTTATTTGGTGTACTTTTCATCTATTCTTTAATATATGCAACACCAGTCGCACAATTAGTAAAGACTTTACTTGCTCCATCTGGTGAGGAACTTACAGGTCGTGTGCCACCGCGAATCCTTGCTGTTGCGCCAAATGCGATTGATCTTGTAAATACGGGTGAAATTGTTGCAAGAATAATTATGTATTTAGCAATTGCTGGTCTCGTTATTACTGGTGTTAATATCATTTATAGAGCACATATTAGAAAAAAATATTATATGACTAATTTTGTGGCTATGGGTATTTGGATGTTTATTACATTAGGAACTGGAGTCATGATGATTGCCACAGTTGTTCCTATGATGATTGATTTTGCTAATCTTCCAATAGATGAACTTAATGGAATTTTTGGTCCTGGTACTAACTTAAGTTTCCCAGCTATGTCTGCTGGTGATATAGTTTATTATATTATTGGACTTGTCTTAGCATTAGTTTTATTAGCAAGTTGTGCGTGTGTTTTGATGCTATTTATCACAAAGTTAAAAGAGCATATGGCTGAAAAAAATGCCGCTTCAGTTGATGAAAATAAAACCTCATTAGAGACTGTTACGGAGGGAGAATAATATGGAACCTAATAATAAAAGAGCAGAAATAATGCGCTACAAAAAGAACAAATTTGGGTTCTGGATGTGCATGGTTGCTATCATTTTACAGTGTTTCTCATTTATGTTTGTTTATCACTGCCTTCAATTAGCGCCTAAGGCAAATACAGGTATTGATATCTTAGTAAATATCGTCTTCTTATTATTTGTTTTCTTAGCTTCCGAAAAGTTAAAAGCATATAATGTGGAATGGGGATATGTAACAATTGTTATTGGCGTTGTAAATGCCATTAGAATTCTTACTTATCTATTCTCACCATATTCTGGAGAAGATCTTGTGAATGTTATTCCCGCGCATTTCTTCTGGATTTCCTTTGTATGTTATATCCTTGTCGCGGTCGCTTTAACTGCCGGTGGCGTTATTACTATTCTTCGTGGTAAAGAGTTACGTGCCTATTTAGCAACACTCTCCGATGAAGAGAAAGGAGCTCATTAATTATGGCAACAGTAAGTTTACAACACATTGAAAAGCAATATAAAGGTAATGAAAAGAAATCTGTTGTTGATTTCAATGTTGATATTAAAGATGGTGAATTTGTTGTTTTAGTTGGTCCTTCTGGATGTGGAAAATCAACAACTCTTCGTATGGTCGCCGGATTAGAAGATATTACTTCTGGTAAACTATATATCGATGATAAGGATTGTACGCATCTTGCGGCGAAAGATCGTGATATTGCTATGGTCTTCCAGAACTATGCTTTATATGGCCATATGACCATTTATCAAAACATGGCTTTCTCTTTAACTTTACGTAGAGAAAAGACTGAAGTCATTCATGATAAAGTTATGGAAGCCGCTAGAATCTTAGGATTAGTCGAACAATTAAATAAGAAACCATCTCAATTATCAGGTGGTCAAAGGCAACGTGTCGCGGTTGGTAGAGCAATTGTTCGTTCTCCAAAAGTGTTCTTATTTGATGAACCATTATCAAATTTAGATGCGCAACTTCGTTCTTCTTTAAGAAGAGAATTAAAGTTATTACACCATAGATTAGGGGCAACCATGATTTATGTTACTCACGATCAAACCGAAGCTTTAACTCTTGCGGATAGAATCGTTGTTATGTCAGAAGCTCATGTTAAACAAATCGGTACTTCAATTGAAGTATATCGTGACCCTGATAACTTATTTGTCGCTTCATTTATGGGAACACCTCCTATGAATTTTATTAAAGGTCATTTATTAAATGGTATTTTAAGTGCCGATGGTATTGAGTTTAAAGTATCGGAAGATAATTTACACCTTTTAGAAAGCAATGGGTATAATGATAAAGATATCGTTCTTGGAGTTAGACCTGAATACTTTAAATTAGGTAAAAGATTACAATTCCATGTTGATCACGTTGAACGTTTAGGGGCTTATTCATTATTGCATGGTACTATTGGTAATGAAAAAGTAATTGTTAAATTACCAGGTTGGACCGATGTTGAACGCGATGAGACAATCGGTATTGATTATTCTTCGAATTTAGCTTGTTTCTTTGATGCTGAAACCGAAGAAAGAATTCGCTAGAGAGGAGATAAGTATGAAGTTATTTATTAGAAGACAGTTGATTTATTATAAGAATCATGTTGATGCATTCGCGCTATATTTTACGGCTATAGCTTTAATTATCTTTACGTTAGCTATTTATGTATATACACCTCTTGATAGTATTTTAACGCAAGCACGTTGGCCATGGGCCCAAGGAGAAAATGATCCTAAAGCGCCTCTTGGTATGATTCAATTCTTTGCTTGTTTATTCTCTATCTTAAATGTCTTAGTAGTCATGAATTATCGTTCCTCTAAGAAAGTAGTATTTGCGGTCATTTTCTATCTCTTTACGGTGGTGCAATTTGTTAATGATGTTTATTATATATATGAAGTCAATAGACACATTGCTAATATTTTGAAACCAGAATTCATCGAATATCCTGCTAAATCTGGTATCGCATTTACTTATGTTCACATTGTATTTTTAGTTCTTTCCGCACTTACTCTTGCCTTCGCGCCTTTAATTCAAAAATATACAAGCAAAATTAGATTAAAACCAGTTAGTAGTCAAGACAAAGACTTACAATAATAATATTATGAAAAAAAAGGATTATAAATCAGAAGAAAAAAAGGATGAAAAAGATCCTTCTTTAGAAATTAATCCATATGCAAAACAGGGATTCTTAGCAAGAATCCCTTATTCAGTTAAGGCGATATTTCTAAAGTGGTGGTTTTTTGCAACGGGATATTTCTTTATAGGTTGGGGCTTATCTTCCTTTTTAGGAGGTAATGATTCTACAGCCGGTGGTGTATCATATATTATAGCTATTGTCCTTGCCTTATTTAATGGGTTAGTTACGGATATGATGGTTGATAACATCTTACAACTTATGGATACGGACAAAAAAGAGAGTCAATGGTATATGATGTTTCATAATGGCAAATTATATTCATTGCTCATCAATCTTGCTTATGCTTTTGTGGTAAGTTTTTTAATGGTATATACCATTGAGTTGATTGGCTTGTTATTCGAGATAAATTTTGGCAATGCCGGTCCCTTTGAAAATGGCGTTGAACCAATTTTATGTGGCATTATTTGTTTAATATATGATTTAATATTTATAGGGATTAAAGATTTAATTGTTTATCTAGTGCGCAAAAGAAAAAAGAATAAGGAGGAAATTAAAGATGTTTAATATCTTATTTATATCACCAACTTCTGTGACTTTAGAATTAGATAATAAAGATATTTATTATGCAAGTAATCCATATGATGTATATCTCAATGATGAATTAGTTATTTCTCAAGAAAAAAGAAATGTCACTTCTATTTTTGATTTAACTCCTGATACTACTTATGTTATTAGAATAGGGGAGGATAAAAAAGAAATCCATACTCTTCCTATAAGCGTCATTTTTGATATCAATGATTTTGGAGTTTATAAAGATGATATTCATGATGATACAAAGGCTATTAATCAAGCCATTATGATGTTACCTAAAAATGGGTTATTAGTTCTTGATAAAGGTATATATAGAATTACTTCTTTATTTTTAAAATCTGATATCCATATTGAATTAAAAGAAGGAGCTATTTTAAAAGCTTTTGAAGATGTTTCTTTATATCCCACTTATAAAGGAGAAATTAAAGGAATTAAAGATGATGAATGCGTTCAACTAGGGCAATGGGAAGGAAGCCCCTTTCCCATGAAAGCATCTATCATTTCTGGATATTGGTTAAATAATGTTAATCTATATGGTAAAGGAATAGTAGATGGTAATGCTCAAAATTCGACTTGGTGGATAAATCACCGTGCTCTTAAGTTTGGTAGACCTAGATTAGTCTTTTTAGATGGATGTGAAAATGTTAATATTCAAGGACTAATCTTTAAAAATACACCATGTTGGACTTTACATCCTTTCTATTCTAAAAAAATAGGCTTTTATGATCTATATATTAAAAATCCGAAAGATTCTCCAAATACTGATGGTATGAATCCAGAATCTTGTGATGATGTTAAAATTATAGGCATTCATTTTTCGGTTGGTGATGATTGTATTGCTATTAAATCAGGAAAGATGTATATGGGTATGAAATATAAAACGCCATGTTCTAATCTCATCATTAGAAATTGCTATATGCAAGATGGTCATGGTGGTGTTGTTTTAGGTTCAGAGATGTCTGGAGGCATTAAAAATTTAACCGTTGAAAGATGTATTTTTGAAAAAACAGATCGAGGCTTAAGAATTAAAACGCGTCGTGGAAGAGGTAAATATGCCGTTATTGATGGCGTTACCTTTAATGATATTTATATGGATGGTGTTTTAAATCCTTTAGTCATCAACATGTTTTATTTCTGTGACCCCGATGGTCAAACTGAATATGTATATAGTAAAGAAAAATTACCAGTAGATGAAAGAACTCCATATTTAGGTAAATTTACCTTTAAGCGCATTAAAGCTATTAATGCCGAATGGAGTGCTGGTTATTTTTATGGATTACCAGAAAGACCAATTGAAGAAATACGCATTGAAGATTCTTCTATCTCTTTTAAAGATGAAGCTACATGTGGGCAACCGGCTATGATGTCATTTGCGGAAGATGTTTCAAAATTAGGTTTCTTCTTTAATGGGGTAAATAAAGTAATCTTAAAGAATGTATCGCTAAGTGGTCAAGAAGGAAGTCGCATCATTAAAGAAAACGTAGGGAGTATTGAAGATGATGAATAGTATGAATATTTACGTTAAAACGAGTCGAGAAGTATCTAAAAATCAATTGGATTTAATCTATGAAAAAATTATTAAAGGTCCTTATGTCTTTGCTTGGGATGGTATGTTTGGACATTTAGTTTTAGAAGAACCACGAAGCCAATATGTAAATTTAAAATTAAGCTTTGAAGCGATTATTTCAGACTTAATGGAAGGAATTACTACGGTTATAGTTCCTCGCTTTGAAAAAGCTATAAGTGATTTAGTTAAAGTTTGTTCGAGAAAAGGATTATATCATTTTACTCAAGAATTACCGCGTCTATTAAATGAAAATCCTCTTCTTTGTGATAGATTATTAACTTTTACTGATGAAGTAAGTGAAGATGTCTTAGATACGATTAAAAATTATTTAGAGCTCAATATGTCTGTTAACTTAGTAGCGAAAACGATGTACACGCATCGAAATACGATTAATTATCGCATTAGCCGCTTTATTGAGTTAACAGGAATTGATATAAGATCAACTACAAATGGTTATTATGTTTATATGTTAATAACATGGAAAAATGATTTAGATTGTAATAAAATAATATTTGAATGAGGAGGATAATTTATGTTTAAATCAGATGTTGTTGGAAAACTTTGTGACTGTGGTGTTGTAGCCGTTGTCCGTGCTTCAAATGAAAAAGAAGCTATTGATATTGCATCAGCTTGTATTAAAGGAGGTATTGTAGGTATCGAAGTCACCTTTACAGTTCCTGGAGCCGATCAAGTTATTAAAGCTTTAAATGAAACCTTTAAGGGGGATGCTTTACTTGTGGGAGCTGGAACAGTTTTAGATGTTGTGACTGCAAGAGTGGCAATTTTAGCAGGTGCTAAATTCATCGTTTCACCAAGTTTTGATAAAGAAGTAGCAGAAGTTTGTAACTTATATCAAGTGCCTTATATGCCAGGTTGCTTTACAATTACGGAAATGGTTACCGCTATGAAAGCAGGGGTCGATGTTATTAAAGTATTCCCAGGAAGTGCGGCAACACCTTCATATATTAAAGCTGTTAAAGGACCTTTACCACAAGCTAATTTAATGCCTACAGGTGGTGTATCTTTAGATAATTGTGGTGAATGGATTAAAGCAGGATGCGTCGCTGTTGGAGTCGGTGGCGAATTAACAAAACCTGCCAAAACTGGTAACTTTGAAGAAGTAACTCGTTTAGCTAAAGAATTTGTATCTAGAGTACAAGCAGCTCGTAAATAAGAAGATAAAGGAGAATTAAATTATGGCAAAAGTAGTAACAATGGGCGAAATTATGCTTCGTCTTTCCACTCCTGGATTTGAACGCTTTGTTCAAGCTAAATCATTTGATGTAAATTATGGTGGAGGAGAAGCAAATGTTGCGGTATCCTTAGCAAATTATGGTCATAAAGCATGCTTTGTCACTAAATTACCAAAGAATGAAATCGGTGATAGCGCCATTAATGCCTTAAGAGAATTTGGTGTTTGCACATGTCATATCGCTCGTGGTGGTGAACGTGTTGGTATTTATTATTTAGAAACTGGTTGCTCTATGAGACCATCAAAAGTTATCTATGATAGAGCCCATTCTTCAATTTCTGAAGCTAAAGCTAGTGATTTTGATTTTGATGCCATCTTTGAAGGAAAAGATTGGTTCCATTTTACAGGAATTACTCCAGCTTTAGGTGATGACGCTGTTGAATTAATTGAAGAAGCATTAAAAGCTTGTAAAAGACATAATGTCGTGGTCTCTTGTGACTTAAACTTCCGTAAGAAATTATGGAGTAAAGAAAAAGCGCAAAAAGTCATGGATAGACTTATGCAATATGTTGATGTCTGTATTGGTAATGAAGAAGATGCGGAAGCCTGTTTAGGATTTAAAGCAGGTAAAACTGATGTCACCAAAGGTTCATTAGATTTAGAAGCTTATAAAGATGTTTTTAAACAAATGGTTGATAAATATCATTTTAAAGTCGTATGCTCATCTTTAAGAGAATCTTATAGTGCTTCTGATAATGGTTGGTCCGCGGCCATTTATGATGGGAAAGAATTCTATCACTCCAGAAAATATGATGTTCGTATCGTTGATCGTGTAGGTGGAGGAGATTCATTTGCCGCGGGATTAATTCATGGTTTAATTGAATATAACTATGATATTAAAAAAGCTGTTGAATTTGCCGTTGCCGCTTCAGCTTTAAAACATACCATTCCTGGTGATATGAATCATGTTTCTAAAGAAGAAGTTGAAGTCTTAATGAATGGCGATGCATCTGGAAGAGTTCAAAGATAATTAAAAAGAATAACTTTATTAAAAAGGGTGAGTAAAATCACTCTTTTTTAATGGAAATTCATTATTAATAGATTCAATAATGATTCGTATAATACAAACATCAGAAGACAGTGAAAGACTTTCTATAGAATTTATAAATAAAAATCAAAGCGTTCCTTGAAGAGTTATTAAGGGAATGCGAAATCGCATAGTTCAGGATTATGGTGTTGTGGATTTATCAATTGTATATTATACGATTGTTAACGATCTTTCATAATGTATAAGATATTGAACGATAGTATAAAAGCATGTAGATAAATTTATTAGATTTTGATGAAAAGAAGCCTCTTTTAAATGATTGCTAAAAAATGACTACTTTTTTATAGTACCTCAAATAAGACTACAAATTTTTAAGACAAAATACGGCATAAAGAGGAATGGATTTAATATTGTTTTCAAATCCAAAATTTTTGCTAGATACTCTTATGGAATATATAGGATGATATTTTTTTATGAATATTCCAAGGCTTTTTGCTTGAGTATTGTTTCCATATTTGCATTCAAGAGGAATTATTCCATCCCTTACTTGTATTACAAAATCCAATTCAGCTTTACCATTTGATTCCCAATAATAAGGTTCAAATCCAAGGGAAACTAATTGTTGCATAACATAGGTTTCTGCAAGAGCACCTTTGGCCTCACTTGATATTATATTTGATATAATATTTTGGGCATTTAAATTCAAACTAGAGGAAAATAATCCAACATCATTCATATAGATTTTATAGGACAAGATGTCTTCATGAATTTTTAAAGGAATGGTTCCTTCTTTTACTTTTGAACATTTATTTATGATCCCTGATGTTTTAAGCCAATCAAGAGAGTTTTTATATGTACTTGCTCTTGCGCCACATCCTATAAGCTTATATTGAAATTTTTTATTTTCTTTAGCAAGCTGGCTTGGAATACTTTGAAAGGTAGCAATAATTTTATTACTTTCTTTAAAATCTTTATATTTTGTCATATCGCCATAGTAATTACTAAGAATTTCATTTTGGGCGATTTTAACATAATCAAAATCATCATGATTTAGAAAAGCATTTAAAACAGATGGCATACCACCAGTGGCAAGATATTCATGATAATAGTCGAGTAAAAGTTCATGAAGATGATTTTCGATTGGGTTATTTGAGTTATAAGAGTCATTTGTTACCCCAATTAAATCATCTCTATTAATAGCCATTAAGAATTCTTCAAAATTAAATGGATACATAGTAATGATATTGACTTTGCCTACTGGAAAAGAAAAAAGGCCTCGATTTAAAGTAAGTCCAAGTAAACTTCCAGTTGCAATAATATGAAACTTAGGACATTTTTCACAAAAATATTTTAAGGAAGTAAGGGCTCTTTCGCATTCTTGTATTTCATCAAAGATGAGTAATGTTTTTTCTTCTAAAATCTTTTGTCCATAAAATGCTTCAAGAGCCATAATAATTCTTTTTGGATTTAAATCGATTTCAAATATTTGTTTAAGATTGTTATTTCCTTCAAAATTTAAATATATTATGTTAAAGTAATATTCTTTTCCAAATTGTACTACTGAATATGTTTTCCCGACTTGTCT
>X41_Pika__coassemble_4_pt1 | contig 25822 bp, 21 predicted proteins | sample X41_Pika__metabat2_high_PE_003 | metagenome-assembled genome bin X41_Pika | reverse complement strand
AGAATAAATTAACTTCTTCTTTATCTTCTTCTTTTAAGGTTTCTTTATTTAATTCAATATGTTTTAAAGAGCCTTCTAAGGTAGAATCCGATAAAGAGAGGGCGATATCCGCATCAGATAGTAAATTCTTATTTCCTTTCTTTTTTAAATTATAAGCATATTCTTTTAATTTAATAGCTATATCATATAAATCCATAGAAAGATGAACAGCTTTTAAAGAATAATAATTAATCTCTTCTTGATCTTTTCTTTTCATAGCTTTCATAAGTAAAGAAAATACTTCTGCATCTTCATCAATATAGTCATGACATCTATCTTTTATATCTTCAATTTCTTTTCTTATATTGATTAAGTCATCATGATATATTTCATATCCTTTTTTTTCAATGGTAAAGGCGATAACCATAAGGAGTAAAGATGCACTTGCTTCATTTACTAGAGCTAGAACACTACCTCCACTTGGGGTAGAAGATTTACGGGCTACTTCGTTAAAATATTGAAAAATAGTTAAATCTTTATACATTTTTTTCACCTTTGCTTCATTTTATCATTTAACAAATAATTAAAAAAGTATTTTAAATATTTCGCTTTATTTTCGCCATTTATTTAAAAGTAGCAATTTATCAATTTTAAAGTCTCTTATTGTAGATTATTTTAGATTATGCTATATTTATCTAAGCAATCGCTTAAAAGGAGGCTATTTTCATGACCAAAACTAAAAAAGAATTTTTCCTTTTTCAAATGATTCTTGCCGCTTTAGGTATTATCGCATTAGTTTTATTTTTAGTATTACCAGTCGCATATATAAATAATGGTATACAAGATGGTGGTGTAAACGGTATAAGCTCTATTTTTGGAGTAGTAGTTTCTATAAGTGGTCAAGCTGTCACATTTAGTTCTGTTAATGGTGTAGGTTTAACAATTTTAATTCTTGCACTTCTTGCTAGTGTCTTAACTGGATTTATGACAAAGTATGGGCGTGGATTTTTAATTGTTTCTAGTGTACTATTACTTGCAGCCGTTATCTTAACTTGTACTTATCATACCTCTTGGTTATTTTTAAATGGTGGAGGTCAATTCCCTCGTCCTGAATGGCAATGTGGAGGAGGTCAAGTAACAGCCGCGGCCTTAATGATTGTCCAAATGATTGGAAATATCGTTCTCTTCCGTTTACTCAAGACAAAATAAGCCACTGAAAAGTGGTTTTTATTTTTAACTAGGAAATTTTATTTTAAGGTTAAATGTAAAGGATCTAAAGATGTCATCATGTTTTTTGTAGACCAAGCAAGATGGAGATCATCAAAATCAAAAGTCATATTATCTTGATTCTTTTCTATGTCTTGTCTTAAGATGCTTACTTCACTTAATCCTGTGGTGGCAAATGCCCAACATAAAGGCCCTACTTGAGGTCTTTGGGGTGTAACATAATTATATTCTTTTCCATCAAATTTATCTAAAGTAGCCCAACTATTAAGCTGTTTTTCACTTGCGTTTTGAAGTTCTTCTAAATTTGTTGGAGGAGTAACTTTAAATTGTTCTTTTTTAAAAACATTAAAAGCGTTAAAGCCATTATCAGGAGCTTTAGCATTCAAAGAAAGAGTTATAGTTTGAAGTAATAATGTAAAATAAAAGGCAATTTTTCTCATGTTTTTTTAATATTTTATATAAATGAAATAAAACTCACTTACTACAAATTTAGTATAACATATTTTACTTTAACAGCATAATTTTATAGATGCTTTAAGTAATTCAGGGCTTATTTAGAAGATGCTTAATTAAATTATTAACTCATAAAACAATGTCTTAAAAATATAATTTCAAAAAATTTACATTTTTTAAACTTAATTGCCTATATGTATTAGTGAGAGTATTTTGCTACTTCTTTAGTCGACACGTATTAAACAAGGTTACAAGGAGGCGACTGTATGTGTCTTTTCGTGACTGGGAGTAAGGTAGGGCAAATTCAAAAGGAGAGTGGAGAAGAAAATATGTTTAAAGAGTTTATAAGACTCTTAAAATGTATTATTATTCTCGGTATTATTGAGATATTAAAAAACGATAGAGACTAAAATATCTCTATCGAGTATCTCAAGATTATAGTACCCCTTCTTTTGTAAGGCGTCAAGCCTTGCTCCCAATATTCTTGGATTTGCTATGGTTAATTTATGTCATAGCGAATTTGTTTTCGAAAGAAAATGGGTAAGTGGGCGGGAATATTATTTTTTATGTTTTTAAGTGCTATAATTTATTTAGAAGTTTATAACTATAAATTGATATCTCATCATATTAATAAGCGGCTAAGAATAGGCATTTATTTAAATTTGGTAGATAATAAAAATCTGGAGAAAATGGTGTACATCTAGTCTTCATCATCGATTAATCACATAAAAAAATAATAGAGACTAAAAAGTCTCTATCGCAAAACTCATAGTAATCTTATTCCACCTCTAGTGAGACGTCAAGGTGAACTCTTGATATTTAAATAATGGAATAATTAACGATAAATGAATAATTAATGAGCTTAATCAAATTAAAGACATATGTTTGAGGTTTTATTTCATTTTGTTTAAAATAAGAAAGAAAGAAGTTCAAGATGGAAGAAAAGATAAGATTACAAAAAGCAATCGCAGATAAAGGCTATTGTAGCAGAAGAAAAGCAGAGACTTTAATAAAAGAAGGAAAAGTTAAAGTAAATGGTAAACTTATTTTAACTATGGGCTTTTTAGTATCTAATGATGATCATATCGAAGTAGAGGGTATCACCAAAAAAGAAGGAAAGAAAGTAGCCTTTTTATTTTATAAACCAGAAGGAGTTATAACTAGTTCATCAGATGATAGAAATAGAAAAATAGTGCTAGATTATTTTAAAAATGAACCATATAGATTATATCCTTCAGGACGTCTTGATTATTTTACTTCAGGAGCTTTAATAGTGACAAACGATGGAGAATTAAGCGCTCTTTTAACACATCCATCAAGTCATTTAGATAAAACATACGAAGCTAAAATAAAAGGCAAAATAACCCAAAAAGAAATAGATATTTTAGAAAATGGTATTATTCTTGATGATGGACCATGTGAAAAAGCCAAAGTAGAAATACTTAAAATAGATGATGATTATACTACTTTAAATATAACAATTCATGAGGGTAGAAATAGACAAGTCCGTCGTATGTTTTTAACTCTAGGTCATAAAGTTCTTGCTCTTAAGCGTATTTCTATTGGCTTTTTAGCTCTAGGCGAGTTAAAAAAGGGTGAATATAGAATGCTTAAAGAAGAAGAGATTGCTTTATTAAAAAAAGAATGCTTATTTAATAAGCAAAATAATATTATTCCTTCATATAAAATAAATGCTAAAAGAAATTAGAAACTATTTTTAATATGAGATTATTTTCATAAAAATATTTTGAAAGCGTAAATGCATCAGGATTTTCTAATGCCATTTGGTTTTTTAAAACATTAGCAAAATCGGTTAAAAATGGTGCAGACATTATTCCTGTAAAAATAATACATATCACATCGATAACAATGATGCTCATAAATAGACCAAATATCACACCGAATACTCTATCAATAACTTTAATTGTCGGTAATCTATCAACTAGACCTTTTGTAAATTTTCTCAATATCAATAATAATAAGCGAATAACAATTACTAAAATAATAAAAGAGGCGACCATAAGAACTATATTCATTAATGAGTTAGCCACAGTCACTCCAAGTTCTATTCCTTCAGGAGGTATTTGAGTATCTATTCTATCAGCAAGGAATGAGGCTAAAAAATCCGGAATTGATAAAGTTTTTAAAGCTACTAGTAATTCATCTTTATGACCGGGTACCATACGAACTGCGAATAATTCACTTGTACTACATAGCCAATTATTAATGGCGTTTTCACCGGAGATTACAAAAGAGGCATTAGAAAATAAAGAGGCGACAGGACTACATAAAAGAAGCGCTAAAACAAAGGATATAAGTCCTTTTGCCGAAGATAATAATGATCTTAAAAATCCCCTTACTAAGCCTAATATTACAAAAAGAACAATGATTATTATAAAGATGCAAGAAATAATATCCATCGCTTTCCTCCGTAAAAAAAGTATATCATAAGTGTAATTTCTTATAAAGAAACATTTAAAAAATAGTTATGGCTTGTTAATCTAAATTTCTCCTTGATGATTTCCCTTTTTGTATTATTTAGATATATATCAAATAAAAACATTAATCCCATTAGACAGTGAATTGTTGCTTTATTCTATTTATTACATAATAATTAGCGACTCTTCATTTCGCATTATTATAGCAATAAAAAAAATTAGACACAATCATTTAGATTTCTGTACATATGAATAAATATTAATCATCAATTTGAATATGTTCTATCAGGTATAAATCCGATAGCTTTAAGAAGTTCTATATCTTTTGTTCTTGTATTATGTAGTTGCCATATATCATCGCGATATACCATTCTCATATGTCCTGCTTTTGCTAGTATATCAAAAGTAGAACAACTTGATTTATTTATCGATTGAACTGCTGCATTAAGTTTTTCATGAATCAAACCTGTTACTAATAAAATAAAATCAAATCCATGTTGAATATAGTAGTCTTGTATTTTTAAATCAACAAATCCAGCATTATTTTTCACATAATTATTATATGTCTCTATGGACCAACGTCCTTTATAATCAGAATAAATAATTGATGCTTTATCTTTTGCTGTTGTTTGTAAAAAATATACGCCCCACCATGAAGAATTTCTATCATATTCTTCTTGTGTATAGTTCCTTTCTCCTAAATCTAGCATTTGTTTATAACTCTTACGTTTAGAATTATTTTCATCCATATCTTTATAAACAATAATTCGTGTCTTCTCATCAAGATACTCCTCATAATAGATAATTCGTGCTGAATTCTTTTTCCCTGCTCTATATATGAATTCTCCAGAAGTAAATTGTAATGTCTTTTTTATGCGCTTAAGATTTTTATTATTATTTCCTAAAGGGATGATATAACAACACCCATCTTTAGTCATTAAATTTAATACAGTCTCAGAGAAGAAACCACGATCTACAATAAATTTAACATTTTTAAATGATCTACTAATAAGAAAATCCTCCACACTTTTCTTATCAACACTTGATCCTCGATAGGTACGAACCATAAGAGGAATATGATTTGTAATATCATAAGCAATAAGAACATTAACTTGATTATCACCTAATTCTTTCATTTTATATCCTGGTTCTGATAAATCATTCTCGGTAGAACAAGAACGAATAACATGACCATCAATAGCTATATTTTTAGAACATGAATCGATTAAACTTTGTTCAAATAAATTGATAGGTCCTCCTTTAAGACCTAAATCATGGAGTAAATTAGTAAGAGCAGTTGTACCCATTTTAAAGGCATAGTTTTTATATAATATAGATAGAAAGCTCTCTTGATAATAATCATCTATTTGATCAATGTGTAAAAATCCATTGGCACAGAGAATTAAAGCATAACAATATATTTGAGTTGCTCTTTCGATAAGAAAATATTTTTTTAATAGGTCAAGAATATCACTAGAAAGATGCATTAAAAGGGCATATTTACCATAGCAAACATCCGTAATTACATCAGGGAAAGAATAATTTTGTTCATCTAGCTCTTTTTTATAACGCTTATTTGGAAAGAAGCCAACACCAGGAATGATTTTACCAATTAAGTATCCATAATCACTACTCCACTTACCACTTGGTAATTTAACAGCATTATATTTATATATACGATAGACTCCATTATCATTACGTATTCTACAACACTTACATGGTTTAAAGCATAATACGTTTTCAGGTATAGAAGAATTAGTAGACATATTACCCTCCTTTACATATGTATAGAAAAGCTATTCCATATGTATATTTTACACCTAATTTATTGCTAAAATCAAGCAATAAAATTCATCTTTTTCAAAAAAACCACCATAAAAAGGTGGCATTTTTAATAAATAAAATAGAAATTATATAATTTATTCAATATTGATGTAGAAATTTAATATTTAACTAATTTTCATATGTACAAAAACCTAAATGATTGTGATTAGATACATGAACTTTTTAGCTTTAGTTATGAAATTATTTACTTTTTGTTGATTAGTCCATTTTAGCCCATAAAGACTTATGAAAGCGCTTAAAAACACGTGAATTTAGGCAAATTTTAAAAAATGAAAGTTTTTCTTGACAAAGGTATACGGGGGGGGTATTATTTTGACATTCTTATTATTTTTTGGGGAATCGTAATGATCTCCAGTAAGTAATTATAATTTAGGAGGAAAAACAAAATGAAAAAGAAATCATTATTAGTGCTAGCACTTGGTCTTATGTTTGTTGCTTGCGATAATGGTGGTAACAGTACCGATGAAATTAAGCAAGGTACATATCGCACATATACGACAGTGCTTCCTAGTAACTGGAATGAGTTGACTTATGAAGATGCTAATGACACTCAAATCTTAGGTAACTTAGTTTCCCCATTCTTCGAATATGACTATGAATTCGATGAATCAAAAGGTGGCAAATTTAAGTCCGATGGTACAATTAATACAAACGCAATTGTTCCTGGTGGTTTTTCTGTAAAGTATTCAGCCGCAACGAAACTTGAAGATGTTACAAAGACTGTTGATGCAAAATGGGGTTATACTGATGAGCAGAAAGAAGCAGGAAGTTATGCATGGAAAATTACCCTTCGTAATGATCTTAAGTGGGATGATGGCACGCCTATTACAGCAAACGACTTTGTCTACACTATGAAAGAACAATTAAATCCTGATTTCTTCAATATGCGTGCATCTACATACTACAATAACACACCAATAAAAAATGCTCGTTCTTATCTATATGGTGGTCAACTCGGTGGTGTCGCCAACATGATTAGTGAGGCTTATGGCGATGATGAATATGTCCAAATTAGCGATTTCAAGACTGACAGTGATGGTAACTGGACATATGAAAAAGACGGAAAAACCTATTACATAATCCTTGATCCAAACGATGGTGGTAACTGGGGAGATAGCCTTGCCTTATATTACGAGTATGGATACTTTGATGTTGATGGTTGGGATGAATTCATTGCTTCGGCTGATCCAATTACTGGAATTATTAAACTTAACGCAAATAATATTAAAGTTGTTCAAGATGCAATTGCACAACTTCACGAATTTGAAAACGTTGAAGCGTATGCTGCTTCGGAAGCGGGAGATTATGCATATATTGAATGGGAAGAAATGGCATATTATGGTGCCGAACTAGATAGAATTGATTTTGAAAATGTTGGAATCTATGCTCCAAGCGATTATGAACTTGTTGTTTGTTTAGTAAACCCAATTCAAATGCTTAAAGATGATGGTAGTCTTTCTTATCTCGCAGCATATAATTTCTCAAGTCTTCCCCTGGTTAAAGAAGATTTATATGAAGATTGTAAAAAAGCGCCACAAGAGGGCTCAACCTTATGGACTACGAACTACAATTCATCACTTGAGACAACCGCAAGTTGGGGTCCATATAAATTAACTCAATTCCAAAGCGGTAAATCCTATAAACTTGAGCGTAATACAAATTGGTATGGATACAATCTTGAGGATAATAAGAATCAATATAATGTTACCGCAATTGAGTGTGAAGTCATCTCCGATGTCAATACCCAATGGATGAGCTTCTTAAATGGATCTATCGATGATATAGGTATTGATGTTAATCACAAAGATGATTACCGTAACTCTAAATATGCACTCTATACTCCTGGTACAGGTACCTTTGGTATTAATATCTACTCCGGACTCGAGGCTCTTAAGAAAAATGGCCATAATGCTGGCGTGCTTGCTATTACTGATTTCCGTAAGGCAATTGCTCTTTATATAGATCGCGATGATTTTAATTCAAGTGTCTACACATCTAATCGTTCTTGCTATGGTATTATGGGTCCAAGTTATTACTATGATGTAGAAAATGGTGGTGTATATCGCGATACGCAACAAGCTAAAGAAGGTCTTCTCTCCGTTTATGGATTTACTAAGACTGATGATGGGAAATGGACAGATGGAAAAACCACCTATCCTAGCTATGAAGAGGCGTATGATGCTATGAATGGTATGAATAGACCTCTTGCTAAAGAACTTCTTGAAAAAGCATATACAGAATTAACAACAAATAGTGAAAAATATGGCTATGATTCTAGTAGACAAATCACAATTGTATATGGTTCTTCAACTGATAATGAAAACGTTAGACGTCACTATAATTACTTTGTAAAATTCTTTGACGATTTGACAAAAGACACATCTTTTGAAGGTAAGATTAAACTTGAGTTCCTCAATGCAGGCACTAAATGGGCTGAAGAATTCAAGGCTGCATCATATGAATTTGGAGATGGTATGGGATATTCTGGCGGTGCATTTGATCCTGAAGGATTCTTACAATGCTATGTTGATCCATATGCAGGACTTATGTATTCAGAAAACTTCTGGGATACACAAAGTGAAAGTTTTACCTTTACAATGCCTACAGGTAGCTATGATGGTGCTGGACAAGAATTTACTATGAGTGTCTTTAACTGGTATTGCTGTCTAAATGGTATCGCGGATAGTTATCAACAACAAACTAGAAAGAACTGGGGTGCTGGTGCAATTCCAGAAGAAGCAAGAATGACTCTTCTTGCCGCTCTTGAAAAGTTAATTCTTGAAAAGTATTACACAATCATTACAACTTCTGAATATAGCGCAAGTCTTCTTGGGGCAAAATTCTCCTATATCGACGATGAATATAATACTTTCATGGGATTTGGTGGTATTAGATACATGAAGGTCAATTATACCGATAAGGAATGGGAAGATTTTGTTAAAAAGAATAACAATAATCTCGAAAGTGAATATAAGAAAGAAGATTAAAAGTTCTTAAAAAATAATTTTTTGGGGGCGGAAGGAATTTCGTCCCCAATTTTTTCTATTTTTAAGGGCTATTTATATGTTACATATCAATGAGTATAAAAGCCTTTAAAAACATCAAAAAATAAAATAAAAGGGGTGGTACTAATTATGTATATGTTTAAATATGTAATGAAAAGACTAGGGCTCATGATTATGACCTTTGCCATCATTATGGTCATGTGTTTTGTTCTTATCAAAATGCTTCCAATTGTTGTTCCTGCTCAAGTTGGTCTTGATGCAAGGATTCAATATATGCAACTAGAGGCACGTGGGTATATTTGTAATCTTGTTATTGATGATAGAACAAATCAGGTAGTTTCATTTGATTATGTTCCGGTTATGAAACAATTTTGGACATATTTAGTCCGTATTTTTAGAGATGGTGATTTTGGTATTGGTGTATCTATGGCAGAGTATCGCAATCAACCAGTATGGGATGTATTTATTGAAAAATTGCCTCCTACTATTTTGATTAATACCTATTCATCATTAATAGGTGTTCCTATTGGTTTAGGATTAGGCATATTTGCGGCCTTAAAAAAGAATAAATGGCAAGATCAAATTATTAACGTGATTATAATATTATTAATTTCTTTACCTTCAATGGTATTAGGATTAGTCATACAATATATATTTTGTTTCAAACTTAATTGGTTCCCACTGACAATGAACTCTGGATATGATTATTTCTCGTGGTCGATGTTTAAGAGTATGCTGCCGGCAGTATTTTCTTTATGTCTTGGTAGCATTGCTGGATATACACGTTTTACAAGAGCAGAATTATCTGAAGTATTAACTGGTGAATATATGTTACTTGCTAGAACTAAAGGATTAACAAAAAAACAAGCAACAGTACGCCATGCTTTAAGAAATTCGATGGTTCCTATTTTTCCATCAATTTTATCTGAATTTATTGCCGTACTTTCAGGTTCACTTATTATAGAAGCCATGTTTTCAATTCCTGGTGTTGGAGGTTTATATCTAGCCTCTATTAACTATCAAGATTATGATTTCTTCATGTTACTATCAGGTTTTTATACTCTTATAGGATTAACAGCAGGAATAGTTATAGATATATCATATGGATTTATTGATCCACGTATTAGAATGGGGGCGAGATAATGGAAAAAGAATATTTAAATATACCACTTGAAAAACTTCAATTTGTGGAAAAAAAGGATATATCTCATGATAAATCTTTAAAGACAAAGCCTCGTTCTTATATGCGTGATGCTTTTTCACGTTTCTGTAAGAACAAAGGTTCTATTGTTGGAGCAATTATTATCATCATTTTAGTACTTTTTGCTATCATTACACCATTTTGTACTAAATATAGTGTTTCCTATAATGATAAATATTTTAGAACTACTCTTCCTAAGTTACATCTTTTTGAAAATACAAACTTTTGGGATGGCTGTGAAGAAAAACAAATGGGTAAGACTTCCTTCTTATACTATTATGCAATGGGAGAGGAAACAGGGCACAACGCGGTTAAAAATCAAAAATATACATATGATGAAAAGACTGAGCTTTATACATTTCGTCTTGATTCATATCAAAAAAACGGTATGGTTTATATGCACTTAGATAGTGAAAAATATAAAGATTTACAGGCCTATCAAGATGAAACAGGTAGACAAGTTATATATCCAGCAGTTCGTCTTGCAGATCGTCCTAAAGCGCTTCAAGATGTTGATGATGCAAATTATTATTTTAAGACAACAGGAACTTCAAAAACACAGATTGTAACTGATAGAGATGGAAATATTATTCCTGTCTATTGGGAATATGAAGAAGGCTATGCAAATGATGATTATACTTCCCGCATGAGAATAGAAGGAGAAGAAGGATTTGAAGTTGATGGAGTAACTCATTATTATGCTTATGCGCGAAAAGAAGCAGGTGAAATGTTTGAATGCCGTATTAATTATTATGAATATTATATTTATATATATGGGCATGAACCTTATTTTCCTTTTGGAACAACAGGTGAAGGTCAAGACATCTTAACTTGTTTATCTTCTGGTGCAAGGTTTTCATTTATATTTGCTATTGCTGTGGCGGTTGTTAATCTCGTAGTTGGGGCTATATATGGAGCTATTGAAGGATATTATGGGGGCAAGATTGACTTAGTTATGGAACGAATTTCTGATGTATTAAGTGCTGTTCCCTCAATGATTGTTATCACTCTTTTAAAGTTACATATGGGTGGATCAAGTCAAATACTTGTATTATTTATATCATTCTTCTTAACGGGATGGATAGGTATGGCATCAAGTACAAGAATGCAATTCTATCGCTATAAGAATCAAGAATATGTTTTAGCAGCTCGGACCCTAGGAGCTAAAGATAGAAGGGTGATATGGAAGCATATCTTCCCTAATGCTATAGGTACTTTAATTACGGGATGTGCTTTAATTATTCCTAGTATGATTTATTCTGAAACCAGTTTAAGTTATCTAGGTATTATTAATTTATCTTCTGGTAATATCACAAGTGTAGGTACTTTAATTGCCGCGGGACAAAGTGCTTTAGCCACCTCTCCATTTATTACGATGTTCCCATCGGTTTTTCTCATCTTATTGATGTTAAGCTTTAATCTATTTGGTAATGGATTACGAGATGCCTTTAATCCAACACTAAGAGGATCGGAGGACTAATATGGAAGAAAAAGAACTTAAATTAGAAGTTAAAAATCTTAAAATATCCTTCCGTACTGATGCTGGAAAAGTACAAGCAGTTCGTGATATATCCTTTAATCTATATAAAGGTGAAACACTAGCAATAGTCGGTGAAAGTGGTTCAGGTAAGTCTGTTACTAATAGAGCAGTCATGGGAATTCTTGCGGGTAACGCCATTAAAGAAGGTGGCGAAATCATTTATGATGGCCAAGATTTAATGAAGATTTCGGAAGAAGATTTCCATCGCATTCGTGGTGATAAGATTGCTATGATCTTCCAAGATCCTCTTTCATCTTTAAATCCCATTATGAGAATTGGAAAACAGATGACTGAAGCAATGCTAATCAAAGGTAAAGTGAGCCAAAAGAATTCTCGTAAAGATTTTAATACTACGCTTAGTTTATTAAGAAGCGCTATGGATGGAGCATATGGTCAAGATAGTGTAGAACAAAATAAAAAACTATGTGGTAATTTTGATAAATTTGAATTTAAACATATTGAACTAGAACATGCTTATAACATTGCAAAAGAAGCAGCAGAAGATGCAGTTTCTGAAATTGATGATATTCTTTTTAGAATTAGTAAAGAAGCCTATAAAGATGTTGGTAGAGACGCGAAATCAGCGTTAAATAGAGCAAAAGCTACGTTTAATCCTTATGTTGTTGAGTCACGTGCGGAGGAGTTAAACACACTTATAAAGGAGATAACCCCCCTTTTAAAACTCCCCTTAAAAAAACGTGTTGCAAAATTGGTGGCCCTTTTTCGCAACCGAGAAAGAATAGAGATGTATGATTTCTCCGCGCTTGCTCATAAATTAGAGGAATTAAAAGAAATATTAAGCGAAGCTCTCACTTTAGAAGCCCCCAATTTCTTTGCTATGGGTTATTATCTTACTTTCTCTAGTGATCCTCTTCCTAATTTAAATGTAAATGAATTAAATAAATATATGCATAAATATCTTGATGATAATTTTATGCTTGCTTTTATTGATAGAGGGGAAGTAGCTTTAAAATATGCTCATGATGAAGCATGTAAAAGAAAAGAAAAAGCGATTGAAGAAATAGATAAAGCTTTAGAATTCTTTTCACAAGATGAACTCACAAAAAAAGAATGTGATAAAGAAGCAAAAAGACTATCAAGTGTTATAAGTGATGCTATTGATAGATTAGAAATAATTAAAGATAATCTTGCTTATACTTTTTCTTCAAGTTTTAAAGCTGCGGTTAAATTATATTTTGATGGTATTGAACGCAATAAAAAGGAAGAAAAAAGATTTGAAAAACAAACTAATGCTTATAATAAAATAGTAGCAAAAGGCAAAACTCCTTCTTATACTGTGGCTGAAAAAGATCTTGTTGATATTAAAAGCGCAAAAGAGGGGATTAAAACCATTCTATTGAGAATTAAAGAAGATTTTAAAAAGAATATGGCTCAAAATGATATTGATTATCATAAAAAGGCGATATCCATTATTGATTATTTAAAAGAAAAAGCTTCTGGAGTTGTTTATAAAGTAACTAAGAGTATGGCCAAACTTAAAGCCTTAAAATTAATGGATGAAGTTGGTATTCCGGAACCTCGAAGAAGATATTCTCAATATCCATTTGAATTATCAGGTGGTATGAGACAAAGAATAGTTATCGCTATTGCTCTTGCCGCTAATCCTGATATTTTAATCTGTGATGAACCGACAACTGCTTTAGATGTTACAATACAAGCGCAGATACTTGAACTTATAAATAAGATTAAAAGACAAAGAAATCTTTCTGTTATCTTTATTACTCATAATCTTGGTGTGGTGGCTAATATGGCTGATAGAGTCGCCGTTATGTATGCTGGTAAAATTGTAGAAATCGGTACTGCAGAAGATGTTTTCTATGATCCTAGACATCCATATACTTGGGCCTTATTATCTTCTATTCCTGATTTAGATAATAAAGAAAAATTAGATGCTATTCCTGGTACTCCACCGAATATGATTTATCCTCCTAAAGGAGATGCATTCGCGGAACGTAACCAATATGCTTTAAAAATTGATTTTGAAATGCAACCACCGATGTTTAAAATATCTGATACGCATAGTGCTGCGACATGGTTATTACATCCTGATGCCCCAAAAGTCAATCCACCTAAAGTGGTTGTTGATAGAATTAAGCGCATGAAAGAAAAAGGAGGATCTTTATGAGTGAAGAAGTCATTTTAAAAGTAGAACATCTTTGCCAATATTTTAAGATGGGTCCAACAGAACTAAAGGCTGTAGATGATGTTAGTTTTGATATAAAACGGGGCGAGGTATTTGGTCTAGTTGGTGAATCTGGATGTGGAAAAACTACCACAGGTAGATCTATTATTCGCCTTTATGATATCACAGGTGGAAGTATTTATTTTGAAGGGCAGCGCATTGCCGCGGGCACTAGAACTTATAAAAACGCTATTAATGAGGCAAAAGCTGCTTTTAGAAAAGAAAAGAAAGAAATAGCTTTATTAAAACAAAATGGTACAAGTGAAGAAGAGTGTTCTAGAAGACTTAAAGAAGCAGAAGACGCTCTTCATAAAGTCATGCAAGAACAAAATGCTAATATCAAAAGCGCTATTGATGACCATAGGCATTGCAATAGAAAGTTTGCTTTGGCTCAAATGGATAAAGTGCGCGCAACTTATGAAGAAAAAAGAAAAGGTGTAACTGATCAAGAAAAATTAGACGCTTTAGCAAAAGAAGAAAAAAGAGAACTTAGATTCGCTTCTAAAGATAGAATCATGAATAAGATTCAAATGATATTTCAAGACCCCATTGCTTCTCTTGATCCCCGTATGACTATTCATGATATCATCGCAGAAGGTTTAGTTATACGTGGTGTAAAAGATAAAAAATATATCGATGAACAAGTATTTAAAATGCTAGATTTAGTAGGTCTTGTTCCAGATCATGCCAATAGATATCCTCATGAGTTTTCAGGAGGTCAAAGGCAACGTATTGGTATTGCTCGTTCCATCATTTTAAATCCTGAATTAATAATTGCCGATGAACCTATATCGGCTCTTGATGTATCAATTCAAGCTCAAGTTATTAATCTATTAAATGATTTAAGAAGAGAATTAGGTTTAACAATTCTTTTTATTGCTCATGACTTATCAGTAGTTAAATATTTTTCAGACCGCATTGGGGTTATGTATTATGGTAAGCTTGTTGAACTTGCAACTTCAGATGAGTTATTTGCCCATCCCTTACACCCATATACTAAATCTTTATTATCTGCGATTCCTTTACCAGATCCTTTATACGAAAAGGAAAGAACGAGAATTGTTTATAATCCTATTGCCGAACATGATTACTCAACTGATTTACCTTCCATGCGTGAAGTAGCTTCTAATCATTTTGTCTATTGTAATGATGCTGAGTTTGAACGTTATCAAAAAGAATTAGCATGAAAAAAAATACTTTAATTAAATATATTGTTTCATTTGTAATCGGAGCACTTCTTGCTTTTATTATCATGTGGACAAGAGGCATATTTTCTGAACATAGAACAGTACAGATAATGGCTATATTATCTGATGGTTTCTTTGTTTCTGGTGTAGTACTTGCCTCTATTGGTTTAATAATATTCGCGGGGAATGGTGGTGTATTTGATATGCTTTCCTTTTCTATGATTCTTTTTGTTAGTCTATTTAGAAAAAATTTACAAAGGAAATATAAAGACTTCTATGAATATAGAGAAGCCAAAAAAGGTAAAAAGAGATCCTTAGCTTTTCTTCTTATAAGTGGATTATTTTACATATTGGTAGCAGGTATATTCTTAATTATTTATAACTCATTATCATAAAAATTTTAAATATTATTCTTGTTATTCCATGAATTAAAATCGTGGATAATATAAATTTCTAATCTAATAATCACTTAGGAAACATTAAGAAAAATTCAATTAGTTCAAAGAAAGTGCAAGAGTGATTTAATGTTAAGCTACAACTAACAAACACACATTATTTTTGCATAATTTAATGTGTAAATGTAGTTTGAGGTGATGGATATTGCTGCAAAAGAGATAATTGAAAATAGGCTTAATGTGTCTAATAACGGAATAATAACTACATCGCAAATATCAAAAGTAGGACTACATCGTGGAGTTTTATGTGAATTTGTAAATAACAATACTCTTTACCGTTTTAGTCGTGGAATTTATGTATTAAGCAGTGCCTTAGAAGATGAATTATATCTATTACAGCTTTGATATGGACGTGGCTTTTTTTACATGATACAGCTTTATATCTTCTGGGTTATTCTGATTGCACCCCAGCAAAATATACGATGACCTTTCCAAAGGGATACAATGCCCCATCTTTAAAAAAATGAAAATGTCATGATAAAACGTGTTATTTTAGAAAATTATGAGCTTGGACGAATAAAAATAAATTCGCCATTTGGGAATCCTATTTTTATTTATGATTTGGAAAGGACGCTTTGTGACATTCTTCGTGGCGGAGGTAGTGATATTGATATAGTCATAAATGAAACAATATGCATCATCTAAAGGAAAAAAACATTCATAAGTTAATGCAATACGCGCGACAGCTTCATGTAGAGCCCAAGGTGATGTTTTATATGGAGATTTTATTATAATTACGAAAAATCCAATGCAACTAAAGACCTTATTAAGAACAAGGCCTTAGAAAAACATATCTCAACTCAACTTGTTATGTAATATTATATGCTCGAACGACTTCTAGAGAGAATTTCACTTTCTCCTTATAAAAATAATTTTATTCTTAAAGGAGGATTTTTGATTTCTGCTATCGTTGGTCTTGATTCAAGAGCAATAATGGATTTGGACACGACGATAAAAGGCATTACTTTGACGCATGAATCAATCTATAGAATTTTTAAAGAAATATGCAACGTGCAGATTGAAGATGATGTATTGTTTGAAGCTATTAATACTTATATTATTCGAGAAACTGATGATTACCCTAGTATCCGTGTGTCGCTAAAAGCGAATTATTTTCCCATCAGCATACCATTAATGGTGGACGTTACGACAGGAGATATCATAACACTAAGTGAAATAAAATTTACACTCTCTTTTTTGTTTGATAGCAAAACGATTAACATCCTTGCTTATAATCTAGAAACTATATTGGCTGAAAAAATAGAAACGATTCTTTCTTTGAGTACTGCAAACACGCGCCTTAGAGATTATTACGATATATATATTTTAAATACGCTATATGGAGATAAGTGTGATAAAGTAATTCTTAACTAGCCACTAAGAAAGACTACGTAGAAACGTGGTACTACTATGATTCAAATTAATTACCATGATATTATGAAAGAAATCTTTAGAAGCGATAAACTTCGCATGTTGTGGAAAAAGTATAGTCTTGAGTACGAATATGCAAATGACATTTCTTTTGATGATATTTGCAACACTATTCAAGCGATTATGGTTGCAATTAGCGCTAAATAATTTCAATTATTTTGGTATTATCTTGTGCAATATTTGCATCTTATTTTATTGATGAGAGAGAACAAAGCGCAAATGTCATGATTATTGATTTGATATTTCGAGATATCATCATATGATATAAACCTTTAATATCTCTTGCTTAGTTTATCAAATTCTTTTTTAGCTTCCATAAATGTTAAATTGCTATGAGAGGCACAAAAGGAATCTAGCTTCTTATCTATTCTATATCTTGCCTTTTTTTCAAGAACGAAATCATTTAAGGTCTCATACATTTCTAGATTATGATTTAGGCAATATATTTTTAGATAAGCTGATAATTTTATGAGATGCTTTTTAAATTCGCAATTATTTTTATTTATATGACCATAAGTATTTGTTTCTAGTTTGCATTCTCCTCCACAATAGAATTTAAAAGGACAATCTAAGCATTGATTTGCTTGTCTACATAATTCCATTTTAGATGTTTCAATTATTATATCTTTATCTACTTCAAAGTCATTTATACCAGATGAAGCTGGACATCCATATATTTTTCCATCTATATCACATGTAAATCTAGTGATACCACCATCACATCTATTTAAAGTGCGTGAATTAGAAAACATTTTACATAAATATCTACCAAATAAATCATCACCATTCATGAGACATTTAAAAATCTTTAAATCTGATTTATTGATATCATCTTTAAGTTTATGAGCAAGCCTTGTATATTCATCTTTCCATTTTATAAGTGCCTCATTTGTTAGTCCGTATATAGGACTTCGTACAATTCGAAATGATAGGGTATTAAATATAGAAGAAAGATATTCAATTGTTTCTAAAAGAGGGAAGACATCTCTAGTTAAAGTAGAAGCGCATCCTACATATTCTCTTCTTTCAATATTAAGTACGTTATTAATTATTGCTTCATATGTTCCTTTGCCATATTTGTCTTTTCGATATAAATTATGAATGTCTTTATTACCATCAAGACTAACTCCAAATAAGACTCCAAGTTCTTGTAGAAAAGTGACATTTTCTTTATTTAAAAGGGTTCCATTGCATACTAGAAGTGGTAAAACTTCTCTTTTCAACAAATTGCTTTTATTATGACAATAAACTGCGACATCTTTAATTACCTCTTTATTCAAAAGAGGTTCACCTTTACCAGATAAATCAATAAAATATTTTTCACCATTAGGGAATTTGTTAAAAAAGTAATCTAGCGCATTTAGAGCGGTTTTAGAACTCATCAACAGATTTTCTTTATCCTTATTAAAGCAATAAGAACATTTTAAATTGCAGCAATCCGAAATATCTAGACAAAAAGAATATGAAGTTGGTTTAAAGCATTTTAAATATTCATCAACATTTATTTTATAATGATTGCTTAAAATATCCTCTTTTGAGGATGATATATCTCCATTTAGGGTATTTAGAAAAAGATTGTATTCAAAAATTGAAAAATTATAAATGATCATTTGATTTCATATTAACATAATGAATAGTCTGAAGTGTTTTTTTCAGCACAGATGAATTAGGCACTGCCTTTTTTATTGCTGTAAAGTTCTACATTACTAAGTAAAGATGCAGCTGCAAAACATAATAAACTTAACATATAGACTCTCCACTAAAATCGTGGAATACATAAAAATTATACCAAATAGAAAGTAAACCTATTGGCACATTGTATTCTAGAAAAGATGATAAATCTATGTGAATAGAAAAAGTAAATATTAAATCTCCTGGTAATTCTTTGATTTCCCATCTGATGCTTGGCTCTTCAACATCATATAGCCATTCCGGTACGGGATCATAAAAAGAATAATTTGGTTGTAAATGAATTGCATCTAAGTAATTGAACTCATACTCTAAAAAATCAATAGTATATTTATCATATGGGCTGCAATAAGCTCTTCCATCAATAATTAAATAGTTATCTTTTAAATGATAGGAATCAAAGGCAATAGGTGAAGAATAACGATAAGCATTCACAAATTCTCCATTGAATTCTATGCGACGAAAAATGAGAGGTTGTTGATCAAAACTTGATGTTGAATCATCAACTGAAGAGGAGTTGCCACATGAAGTGATTGTCAAAACCCCTAATAATATTACTAATAAACATTTTATCTTACCCATATTTCCTCCTTTTTTATTTTTTTAAGAAAGTATTTTTAGCGTATTTAGTGCGAATATTACAATCAATCTTCATACTAACATAATGAATAGTCTAAAGTACTTTTATCAGCACATATGAATTGGGCACCGCCTCTTTTATTTGGATCGTAAAATTTTCTTTTGTCTTCATTGCCACTTACACAGCTATCTTGATGACCATCATCTACTGATAATATCCATTTAGTTTCTGTTGATGAAAATATCCACCAACCAGATGTCTTTTTAAGCTTTATATAACCATTAACAGCCATTGAATGATTCTTATAAATTATAGAATTATTAGTACTTACAAGTGATGGAATTTCGCTATCAACTAGTTGTTTCATTGTATTAAAATCGCCTGTTTCAAAAAAAGTAGTATTATATCCATACCATCCATCGACATCCATAGCCATGTTTTTGGCATCATTAAAAAACATGCCAATAGTTTCAGTGTAACCATAAGAACTAATTGCTCTTTCTCTTAATCTCAAATATAAATCAGACATTGTTTCTATTCTTACCATGCCGTTTTTTGGATTACCGGCACGTCTAGTTTTATTAACAACCCATCCATTGTTTACTAAATAATAATGGGCATCATGAGTTACTTTTTCGCCACCATAATTAACGTAATAATCCTTATGGTAAAATTTTCTATCCATATTTTTCTTTCCTAGATTATGTAACATGCTATATGTTGAATTAATTACACAATTACCTTCTGTTTGAAACCAATCAGAATCAATCGGCTTAACATAAACACTTGTATCTGCTTGGTCAATGTAGTCATAGTTCTTAATATAATTCTCAGAAACAATATTAAAACCTGGATAATTTGTGGATATGTACTCAGATATTTTTGAATTATCTATTTTTCCATCCGTATTTTTTAAATCTGTTGGGTCACTTACTGATTCTAAAGTGTCACCACTTGCAATTAAGTTATTTACAACGCCATATTCATAACCTTCTTCATTATAAAAGGACGATCCTTTAAAATATAAATCACTTTTAGTTAGAAATAAGTCATTTTCATAAGGTAAATCATAGTTGCTTATTAAGTAAATTTTATAATCTTCTGATGCCACCATGAATCCATAATCAAAATCAAAAAAATATCCTTTTTCTTCTTCTTGTAAGATTAAATCTCTTGTCCTTATTAATGCCGTAGCAATTAATTTATCTTCATGATATTCGTTATATTTATTTACAAAAGTATCAAAATTTGAAGACATGAATTCAACAAGAGGAATACTTAAATAATTGTCATCTATATTGCTGCAAGGCCCAACATTACTAACTAAAGATGCTGCTGCAAGACATAATAAACTTAACATACGGGTGCTCCTTTAAAATCATGTTGTACATCAAAATCGTATCCAATACATAGCAACCCTAATGTGGCATTGTGCTCTATAAAAGATGATATATCTATATAAATAGAAAAAGAATATATTAAATCTCCTAGTAATTCTTTAATTTCCCATCTAAAACTTGGATTATTAGAAGCGTTAAATGACGAATCATAAGAAAAAAGATTAGTCTCCTTTGAATTATTAAAATCATGCTCTAGCAAATCAGCATCATATTTAGAATATGAACTACAATATGCTCTGCCATCAATAGTTAAATAATTATTTTCTATGCGATAAGAATCAAAAGCAATTGGCAAATTAAAAGGATTCGGATCAGAATTTTTTACGAATTCACCATTAAATTGTATAAAACAAATATAGACTTTATGATCAGCGTATGGATCCGAATTTGATGAACTATCATTAGAATTGTGATTTAAATCGCTTGAACTAACAAAATCCCTGAGATTACTGCATGAAACTATAGTCAAAATACCTAGTAATGGTACTAATAAATGCTTTATCTTACCCATAAATTTTCTCCTTTTTTAAATTCTATTTAAAAAATTAGTATTTTGCAACAATTTCAGTGCAAACATCTTAATATCAGTTAAGTGAAGTTAAGTGAAGATGTGTTGGTTAAAGATAGAAATAATGCGCCCATGATTAGTAAAAATTACGGCTTATTAAGTAAAAAATAACATTATAAAAACTAGAAAAATGTGCATGATAAGGGTAATTTATAAGTGCAATTACTATTTAAAAATTACTTCTTTTCATTAAGGGGTTAACATGCTAAAATATATGTAAATTGAGAAAGCGCTTACAAGTGCGTATGGAGGAAATATCATGTTAGATGGACTCTCAAAAGCTTCCCAAATCCGTAATATTGCCATATTAGGACACCAAGGTTCAGGAAAAACAACCTTATGTGAATCTTTATATGCGATGTCTTCAAAAAAGGATGTTAAGGGAAGTGTTGAAAAAAAGAATACTATATCTGATTTTTTACCAGAAGAACAAAAAAGATTATCTTCTGTGTCAACGGCTTTAGTACCTTGTGTTTATAAGGATTATCGTTACAACATCTTAGATGTACCAGGTAATGATGATTTTATTTCAGAAGTTTATGCAACTACTTCAGTTGTTAAAGGAGCGGTATTAGTTATAGATGCTTCTTCTTCTGTACAGGTTGGTACAATTCGCCATTATGAAGTATTAAGAAAGAAAAATATTCCCACTCTTATTTTTGTAAATAAAATGGATAAAGAAAATGTTCATTTTGAACAAGTATTAAGTGATATAAGAGAAAAGCTTGGACCAAATGCCCTTCCTTTCTTATATCCTTTAGGGCATGAAAATCAATTCGATGGCTTTATTGATATCATCGATAGAAAAGCTCGTATTTATAATGGTAAAGAATGTGTCGATGCTGAAGTTCATGAAGACAAAAAAGATAAGATGGAAGAGTTATATAATGTCATTTGTGAAGCTGTTGCTCAAACAGATGACGAATTGCTTGAAAAGTATTGTTCAGGTGAAGACTTAACTCATGATGAGATTAAAGCCGGATTAAGAAAAGGCGTTCTTGAAGGTGAATTAGTTCCTGTTTTAGTAGGAGCTGCCACGAAAAATATTGGCATTTTAACAATGCTTGATATGTTTAAAGATTATTTACCAGATCCAAGCGATTTAAAACCATTACATGGTAAAGATGGTTCTTCTCATGATGTAGTAAGAAAAACAGATGTAAACGAACCATTTTCTGCTCTTGTTTTTAAGACTACGTGTGATGCTTACGCTGGAACTATTTCTTATGTAAAAATTATTTCTGGTAAACTATCACTAGGGGATGAAATCTATGTTCCTTCTGATGATCGATATGAAAAAGTTAATTCTATGTTCCATCTTTTAGGTAAGACTCAAACTTCAGTTCAAGAGGCTTATGCTGGAGATATGGTTGGATTATCTAAAATAGATTTAAGAAGTGGTGATACGATTTGTAATGGTAAAAATCCTATTACTTATGCTCGCATCGATTATCCTTCTGCCTGTATCTTTAGGGGTTTCAGCGCTAAATCTAAAAATGATGAAGGTAAATTGAATACCGCTTTACAAAAATTACAACTTGAAGATCCAAGTATAGAATATCGTCGTAATCCCGAAACTAATCAATTATTAGTAGGTGGATTATCATCCACACACTTAGATTATCTTGCTAGTAAATTATTAAATATCTATCGTATAGATGTTACTAATGAAGAAGAAAAGATTTGTTATCGTGAAAGTATTACGCGAAGTGGAAATGGTGATGGTCGTTATGTAAAACAATCTGGTGGATCAGGATTCTATGGTGTTGTCGCTATGACTTTTGAACCAACAGAAGAATCTACCTTTGAAGAAACAGTCTTTGGTGGCGCGGTTCCTAAAAACTATTTCCCCGCGGTGGAAAAAGGTTTCTATGAAGCTTTAGAGCATGGTTTACTTGCAGGCTTCCCATGTATTGGTATTAAAGGTATTTTAACCGATGGTAAATATCACCCAGTTGACTCTAATGAATTGGCCTTTAAGATGGCCGCAATTTTAGCCTTTAAAGATGCATATATGAAATGTAAGCCAGTAATTCTTGAACCAATTGATTTAGTTAAAGTTTCCGTACATCAACAATATATTGGTGATATCTTAAGTGATTTAAATAATAGAAGAGGTCGTGTACAATCAATTGATGATGGTGAAAATGGTCGTCAAGAAGTGGTTGCTTTAGTTCCTGAAAGTGAAATTAAAGATTATGCCACAAGATTAAAAGCTATGACTCAAGGTATGGGATACTTCACGAGAAAATTTGAAAATTATGATCGCCTACCGGAAAATCTTAATGATAAAGTCATAAGAGAAAATTCAACCTTGAAGAAAGAGTAAATAAATACCTCCTCAGAAAAGTCCTAGTAAAAAAACTAGGATTTTTTTAGATATAAAAGAAATAAGATTACAAATAAGTAAAATTTATTTATACTTTGAATAGGTATTTAATGTGAAAAAAGATGTAAATAAAGAACCTATTATCGTTACTTGTAAAGACCTTTCTAGCGAAGGAAAGGGCGTTGTTTTTTATAATGAAATGGTAGGTTTTATTGATAATTTACTTCCTCTTGAAGAAGCAAGTATTAAAATAACGTATCAAAAAAAAGATATTTTTTATGGTGAAGTTATAACTCTACTAAAGGAAAGTCCATATAGAGTTAAACCCATATGCCCTTTATTTTCAACATGCGGAGGATGCCAATTAATGCATATGGGGTATGAATATCAATTAAAATATAAGCAAAATAAAGTTAAAGAATGCTTAAGTAGAATAGGTAATATTAAGGTTGAAGTAGAAGATGTTATAGGTATGGATGATCCTTATCATTATCGAAATAAAATCCAAGTTCCTATTAAAAGGGTTAAAGGACAAATAGTAAGTGGCTTTTACAAAGAAAAGAGTCATGATATAGTGCCTATTAGCCATTGCTATATTGAAAATAAAGAAGCAGATCATATCTTAAATACAATACGTATCTTGATGAAAAAGTATCGTATTGAACCTTATAATGAAGATAAAAGAACAGGAGTTATAAGACACATATTAATTCGTAATTCTCATATAAATAATAAGGTTATGGTTGTATTAGTAACAAATGTAGATGTCTTTCCCGGAAGAAATGATTTTGTGAAAGAATTAAAAAAAATGGAACCTAATATATCTACTGTTATTCAAAATATGAATTTTCGGGATACAAATGTGATTCTAGGAGAAAAAGAAAGAATCTTAAGTGGTAAAGGCTTTGTTGAAGATGAATTATGTAAGGTGAAGTTTAAGATATCCCCAAAGTCGTTTTTTCAAGTGAATCCTATACAGACTGAAAAGTTATATTTAAAAGCTATTGAACTTGCTTCTCTTTCTAAAGATGATTTAATTCTTGATGCTTATTGTGGCATAGGTACTATTGGTTTAATAGCTGCCAAGGAAGTAAAACAAGTAATAGGTGTAGAAATAGTAAAAGAAGCTATTTTAGATGCCATTAAAAATGCAAAAGAAAATAATATTGAAAATGCTTTATTTTATGAAGGTGATGCTGGAGAATTTATTAAAGAAAAATATAAAGAAGGAATCTTATTTGATGTGGTATTTATGGATCCACCTCGAAAAGGTAGTGATGAAAAGTTTTTAGATATCTTAAAAAAGACACATCCTAAAAAGATTGTTTATATTTCTTGTAATCCTTCCACTCTAGCGCGTGATTTAAAATACTTATCTTCTGATTACGAGGTAAAAAGAGTTATTCCTTTTGATATGTTTCCAAATACAGAGCATGTAGAAACGGTGGTATTGCTAACAAGGATTAAGAAATAAAATACCATAGTAATGGGAAGGAAATATTAGGAAATAATTTTATGAAGGAAGATGTAGCACTCAGCGCATTAGAAAAGAATAACAATGGGACACATGATAAAGTCATACCTGCTAATTCAGTTAATTATAAAGATTCAAACTTAGAACTTCATATTGAATTGCAAGATATAGAGTGGTCATTTGAATATATAGATCATGATCGAATAATTGCCAGAGCAATATGCATTGATGATGAAGGATACTTTTACTTTGTTAGAGCAGTGCGTGATGATGATTTTGGAAAGGCAGTCTTAATAGAAACTGCCGGTGGTGGTGTAGAAAAAGGAGAAGATCTTAAGGCTGCAATTAAAAGGGAACTTAAAGAAGAATTAGGTGTAAATGCGGAAGTAATATGTAAGATTGGGGTTGTAAGTGATTATTATAATTTGATTCATAGACATAATATTAATAACTATTTTCTTTGCCGAATCATATCTTTTGGAGATAGAAATCTAACTAAAGATGAAAAAGAGATTTTTCATTTATCCACATTGAAAATTAGTTATGAAGAAGCGGTTAAAGAATATGAACTTCGGAAAGATACAAAGCTTGGACGGGTGATTGCTAATAGAGAATTACCAATATTAATGAGAGCAAAGAATATTATTATGGCAAATAAGAGTTAATATATTGTTAGAAAAGCGAAAAAGGAAATTAAACTCTTCACATGCGCGATTGCAATAATTTTGCATCATAAATGGCAAGTTCTCGAGATTATAAATAATTAGACTAAACATACACACCATTATTGACTTGTGTGTATTTTTAGTTTAAAATCA
>X41_Pika__coassemble_3_pt1 | contig 27299 bp, 25 predicted proteins | sample X41_Pika__metabat2_high_PE_003 | metagenome-assembled genome bin X41_Pika | reverse complement strand
TGCTAATTCTATTTCTTTTTCTAAATTTTCTATCTCTTTTAAGGACAATTTTTCAATTGTATGATGCCTAATTTCATTGCGTTTATAATCATCTTCTAGATTTGATGAATCAATAGAAAAGGGAATATTATTAGACAAACAATATTCTTTTAATTCTTCTTTTCGATAATTTAATAAGGGTCTATATACATACATATCTAAATAAATGGATTCATCTTTTAAACCATAATATTGATATATACCTCCTCTATTTTTTTGTAAGAGATATGTCTCTAATAAATCATCCTTTTGATGGGCAATTAATAATCCATCAGCATTTGTTTTTAAATATATATCTTGAAAAAAATTATATCTAATATCTCTTGCCCAAGCTTGAAAATTACCCTTTACATCAAAAGGATTTACATTAAGACTATAAAATAAAATATGATGATCTTTAGCAAAAGAAGAAACCATTCTTTCTTCATCATCACTTTCTTTTCTTTTATGATAATTAACAAAAGCAATAACAAAAGAAAACTTTTCTTTTAAAAGCATCGAAAAAAGCGCCATGGAATCTGGACCACCAGAACAACCTAAAACATAAAATTTTTGCTTATCTAAATCTTTTAGAGTTTTATGCATTTTATATTTTTATCTCTTTCAATATTTATTTCATTTCATAAATGACTATTATTTCTCCATTGGCGTCAAGAGCATATCCACGTCCATCAGAATATACAACATAATATCCATCACGAGCATATTCTTCTATATCTCCAATATATTCAATCTCTTGTTCCATGCGATTTTTTTCGGCATTTAAGTTTTGATTATAAATGATTCTTGTAGCGATATTAATACCAATTACTATAAGTAAGATCATGGCAGAAACAAATACACCAATAGAAATTAAACTAATCATTCTTGTGTTGTTCTTTTTACTTTTTTCCATCATCTTTCTCCATTTCTTCTATGACTTAAGTATACGCGCTTAACCTTAAGCAATCAATTAAACATTTCTTACATGTTAAAAATATCTATATCAAATTAGCCTCTTCATCAAAAAAACTTATTTAAATACTTCTTACTTATCTTTCTTCTTTTCTAATCTTCTATCTGTCATAATTATACGTAGCACAAGCGAGATATAAAGAATAGACATAGTGATGGATAGAATAGTCATTGCAATAAAATACCCTGATATATTATGATCGGTTTTTCCTACTCCAAACAAAATCCATGCAATAATAACGGTAATTGAACACAGAATAGACATCACAATATATGGACACTTGCTATATGAAAGATAAAAAACCAAGAATAGAGAAATGCCTACCAAAACAAGATAATAAATTGGCTCTTCCAATAATGAAATCGTTGACTCCCATGGTATTCTATCGACTATGCTTGCTTGCTTTCCAAGCTGGAAAAAGCAATTTGCATATGCTGCTAGAAAGGCAATAATTCCTATGACGGTTATTGCTATTAACATATTTCTTTCTGTTTTCATTCTTTATCATCCTCTTTCAACTTTTTTTCTATTTTTTTATCCATCTTAATAACATCTATTATTATCAAAATATAAATTAGAATCATTATTAGAGATGCGATAGATACAACTATTGGATACCATAATGATTGAATCATTACCTCGTTTATTTTAGCAATAATGATAACAAACCAGGTAAATAATATAAAAGCACCATTTATACTCGCCATTATAACGTATCCTCGCTTTGTATATGGAGGATTAAATATAAAATAAATATCACATGCAGTTAGCAAGGCAAAATATGCTAGTATTAAAAACAATGAGAGAAAACCACTGCTTGGAATGTCAAAATAACCCATTAAATAAAAGGCATATGCATATGTAATTAAAAAGGTTAGAAGAGCAATTATAGCAATTAATATTAATTTCCTTTTTTCTTTTTCCATAGCGTTCTCCTTGTGACTAGCTTCTATTAAATTTTTATTGTCATCATACAATATTATTTATTTTTGCAAAGATATTTTTCTATATATCATTCACCATATGCAGATGTTACGTATGTTCCAGTTACTCTCCCATAATTGCTAATATCACCCTGAGCAAGCCAACCAAAATCCCACCAAGGAAGAGTCTGATCTTCAAGTGCATTCGCGGAAACAGATGTAATAACGCGAACTTTATTATAGTTTGAACCACTTTTTCTTGCTGTTACATATTTTATTTCCGCATATCCCCCAACATTTATAAAACGTGGGGAATTTGAATTAGATTTAATTGTCACGGCCTTTGATTTGATTAAGCAACCATGTTTAGCAATCTGGTCAGTATTATTTGTTTCGTAGGTACTGATATTAACTTCATTATCTAATAACGATTCCTCTCTAGTACCTATATATCCATTATCCCCAAATCCATGATTTAAATTTGCAATATATTGATATACATTTAAAGCATCACTCACATAAGGAATGAAACCAAAGGAAAAATAAATGGTATCTTCAAGAAAACTATTATTGTTTTTCTTGAGACCAACGCCTTTTGAATTAACGCGTGTTTGAATGATAAAAGCACCATTATCCTCACTTGCAACATAACCAGGATCCCCTTGATTCAAGGCATCTGGATTTTCTAAAGATACCTTAATGCCAATATCATCTAAGAAAATTTCGGCATCATTATAATCAAGAGGAACAGTAACTATTTGAGTTAAAGATGGATCATAATCATACCAATCACTATATGATTCTTCACGAATTTGATAAATCCAATTAAATTTTGGAGTAATTCTACAAACACCTGTTGGATTACTAGGAAAAGAAGGCGCTTCATTTTCTATATCAAAAACTAAAACATCAGCTCTATAACTAACACCTAAGAACATTTCCTCTTTTACTTTAACAACAAAACCATACTCTTTTCCAATGTAAAAGTGTTCCCCTTTGATAAAAAATAACTCTTTAGGAACAATTTGAACTATGGGATCATCAATAATATAACCTTTAGAATTCTCCGTTAAATTCAATTTAGTTTTTTTCGCATATTCATCAAGATACTTATCCGAATTAGTATAACTATCATAGGCATATTCTTTTATTGTTTGAATGGCTCGTGTGGCTCTACTTGAATTATTTTCCGTATCGTTTAAATGGCTTTTATTAATTCCTTGTGTGTGAGCTCTACTAGAGGCTCTTAGTTTATCAGATATTTCATCATTACCTATATGATAATTCTGTGCCTTTTCATCAATAAAATTAACTATTGCTTCTGTTACTGGAGCATTAATAAGATATAAAGTTCTTATTTCTTCAACCCCATAATGCACATTTAGTTCATATGTACTATTTCTATTAGGAAGAAGTGCTACATAGGCATATTCACCATTTTGTTTGGTATCATCTATAACATCTGCTTGATAAAACATGAAATCATCTTGAGCATCAAGCAATCGATAAAAATCAAAATTTGGAATAGTAAGGGTAGTCTCATTAAAGGTCAATATAATCTTCCCTTGAGAAAGATATGCTTTACCTTCTAAAGGCTCATTAAAAAAATTTGCAGATTGTGGAACAACATACTTATACTCAGCGTCATCAAAAGTAATGGAAACTTCTTTAACATCTAAGTCGCGAGTTGGAGTGTTTTTTCTTGCCTCAAAAGCAGTTAAATATTCATTTGATAATGAAACAAAGGTACAGATAGGCAAAATCAATGCCGAAAACACAATGAGTGTTTTAGTCGTTTTTTTCATGTTACCTCCCTTTTTAAGAAATATTTCCCCTATGAAATAATAGTAAACAAAAAGTATACATAAAGCAACGATATTAAGCCATTTATTAACAATGTATATGTCCCTTAATAGAACTATAAAACGCTATAATTTGGGAGTATTCTAAGTGGGGAAAGGACCGCTGATGAATATGATGATGTCAAGATAATATAGTACAGTTCGGTCAAGAAATTTTGTTACATCATTAAATATAAAGATATTAGGAAAAGGCGCGTCGAATAGTAAATCAATCACACTTTTTTTAGGATTTATGTGAAAAAAATCACACAATTTAAATTTAAAACGTGTAAGGCCGTTGTGTGAATGATAAAACAAAGTCTATAAAGTCATTTAAAAGGTGATGATATCCCTCTTTTTACGATTGATTATTTAGATACTTTCATTGAATTCACTTTAAATAAGCAATTAAATATTGCTTTTTAAATGAACTTTTTTACAAAATTAACAATAATTTAACCTGAGCAAATAAATTATTAAAAACGAATCTAATTTATCAAAATATCAAAAACGGTATAAAAAAATGTTTTACTAGTCCTTAAAAAATTACAAGATATTTTAAAAAATAACTCTTTTTTTGAATCACATATGCATGAATAGAGACCTCCAATGAGTTAGAAAAATCAAAAACGATTATAAAAAGAATCTTTTTTCAATATCGTTTCAAAAAAATGAAAAATTATGAGAAATTTGTGCTTTTTTACATATAAATACTATCTTAAATGCCATTTTCGTGCAAATTTTAATGAAACTCAACAAAAATTGAGTAATTCGAAGAAATGTTTCTTTGTGCGTGCAACTTTTAATTGTAAAATTAGAGTTGTTAGGAAGGAGCTAGGGTTTATGGGCGTAGGTCAAAAAATAAGAGAGCTAAGAAATAAGGCTGGCTTAACTCAAAAGCAATTAGCGGATAAGTTATACATCACATATCAAGCTGTATCAAGATGGGAAAATGAGGATGCCGAACCTTCTATTGATATGCTTAAAAGAATATGCGTAGTACTAAATTGCTCTATTGATGACTTATTTGAAATGGAAAAGAAAGAAGAAGTCAAAAAAGAAGAGGTAAAGGAAGAAAAGCCAGCACCAACAGTTGTAGAAAAAGTTATTATTAAAGAGACAAAACCAGCAATCGCGGTTTGCGAAAGATGTAATAAACCTCTTTTTGAATCAAAAGATATTCATCGAGTTGAAGAAACATATATAGAAAAAAGAGGTAAAATAAGAGACAAGAAAACTAGAAAAGTCGTTCTTTGTGCAGATTGTGATAATAAAAGAATTGCTGAGGAAAAAAGGCAAAGAGAACTCGAAGAGCAAAATAGACTTGCCAAAATTAAGAAAAAAAGAATTCATGCCTTTATTTGGCCACCATTAATCGCTATCTTATTTATTATTTATAGTATTACTTCTTTTGTTAATGGTGATGCCACTATGGGAGGCGGAGCTTTACTTACAGCATTACTAGCTTTTTGTTTCTCGGCCACAATGATTCTTAACAATACTTTTCTTACAGATATGTGGTGGGAAGTAACATCATGGGGCCTTGTAAGAATGCCTGGTATCATCTTCTCATTTAGTTTTGGAGGCCTAGTATTCTTAATTGCAATGAAAATTTTCTTATTTATATTAGGCATCGTCCTTGCTCTTGGTGCCGCGGCTCTAGCAACTATAATTGCCCTCTTTGTAAGTGTATTTGTTTATCCATATGCTCTATATAAAAATATCAAAGGTGTTGAATAAAAAAAATTTATTAATCTTCTAAAAAAAATAAAGTGCCTAAACCAAGGCACTTTTTATCTTTTATAAAATTATCAATACTAAGAATTAATCTTTTCATCTTTAATAATTCTATAACTCTCACGTGCTTCTTCTTTACGAGTAGAAAAGGTAAGAGTTAAGACTTCTACTTCTACTCTTCTTTCTCCAAGCAAAAGAGTTAAAATGTCTCCTTCTTTAACACGCGAAGAAGGCTTTGCTTCTTTTCCATTTATAAAGACAAATCCTAAGTCTGATATGCCTTTTGCAATAGTTCTTCTTTTAATTAATCTTGACATTTTTAAATACTTATCTACGCGCATCTTCTTCCTCCCTTATAGCTTCTATACTTCTTAAAATCATTAATAAGTTATCGGTTAAATTATGATCTTTCATAAGTGTTATAATAATATGTCCTTGTTCTATAGTAGGATAAAATCCTTCTCTTATATTTATTATTTTTCTTGATAGACGTTCCGCGAATCGAGATACTTTATTTATATCTTTAGATAGAATAACCTTTACGACATGTTTTTCAATAACTCCATCAATATAAGGAGAATAAGCAAGAATATCTATTTCTCGTTTTTGAAATACACTTACCATCTCTTTAGGAATTCTTCCATATATATCTCTTACTTTTCTTTTTAATAATTCAAGATTTTTAATAGATTGTATGCCAATTATTTCTTGATATAGTTGTATCTTATCTTGATCAGCCGCATAGCTTGAAGGAATATATCCTCCAATTGATAAAGGTAAAGATGGTATTTCTTTTTGCTCTATAGATATACCTTTCTTTTCATCCATTACTTCTTTTAAGATTCTTAAATACATATCCATACCTACTGTATCAATAAATCCAGATTGTTCCGAACCTAAAATATCTCCTGCTCCTCTTATATTTAAATCTCTTTGAGCTATTTTATATCCAGATCCTAATTCAGTAAAATCTTTGATGGCTTTTAATCTTTTGCTAGCTTTATCCTGTAATTCTTTTTCTGGTCTAATTAGTAAATAAGCATAAGCGACGCGCGATGATCTTCCCACTCTTCCCTTTATTTGATAAAGTTGGGAAAGACCAAATAAATCCGCGTTTTCAATAATAATTGTATTGGCATTTGGTATATCTAATCCCGTTTCAATAATAGAAGTACATACCAATACATTTATCTCATTGCGGTAATATGCCATCATCACATCATCTACTTCATCTTTATCCATTCTTCCATGTACAACTCCCACTTTAGCATTAGGTAATAGCTTTTGAATGCGATCAGCAGTAGTAAAAATATTTGATACTCTATTATGTAAATAAAATACTTGACCAAGACGTGCAAGTTCACGCTCCATAACTTGAATAACTAACTTCTCTTGATATGGCATAACATATGTTTGTATAGGCATCCTATTTTGAGGTGGAACATCAATTGTAGACAAACTTCTTATGCCAATTAATGACATCTGTAAAGTTCGCGGAATCGGAGTCGCGGTTAAAGTTAGAACATCGATATTTTTTGAAATCTCTTTAATGCGCTCTTTATGTTCAACTCCAAAGCGTTGTTCTTCATCAACGATTAATAAACCAAGATCAGGCACCATTATATCTTTTGATAAAAGCCGATGAGTACCAATAATTAATTGTACTTCACCTTTTTTAACCGCTAAAATCTGTTCTTTTTGTTGCCTTTCAGAAATTAGACGAGAAAAGATAGCAATTTTAACCCCAAAAGGAGAAAAGCGATAATAAGCTACTTCATAATGTTGACGGGCAAGTAAAGTGGTAGGACATAAAAGCATCACTTGTTTATTCGATAAAATAGCTTTGAAAGCGGCTCTAAAGGCGACTTCAGTTTTACCAAAACCAACATCTCCACATAATAATCTATCCATAGGAATAGGGGCTTCCATATCCTTTTTTATCTCATTTAAAGATCTTAGTTGATCACTAGTTAAAGGATAAGGAAAGGCATCTTCAAAGTTTTTCTGTAATTCATCATCTTTTACAAAAGCTATGCCTTGAGAATTACCTCTTGATGCGTATAAGGATATTAAACGATCCGCGATATCATTCATTTTATCCTTCATCTTCTTTTTGGTGTTTTTCCATTCTTTGCCACCAAGATGTGATAATTTAGGTACTACTCCTTCTTTGCTTACATACTTACGAATTAGATTGAATTTTTCTAATGGCACATATAAAACTTCCGTACCCGCATATTGAATCATAAGATAATCGCGTGGCCCATTTCCTACATCAAGAGTTTCAATCTTGACAAATTGACCAATACCATTTTCTTCATGAACAACATAATCTCCCGGTGATAAATCTTCATATGTATTTAATACTTCCGCCTTTTTATAGCGTGATAAATATTTAGATTGTAAAAATCTCCTTCCTAATAATTCTTTCGCAGTCAAAATAACTACATTAAGATTTTTAAATTCAAATCCTTCTTTAAAATCAAAAGGATATAGATTTACAAAATCAAAATATGTCTCTCCTTCTTTAGAATATATATAAGGAATACCTTCTTGATGTAAAAACTCTTCATATGGTTTTAAAGTAGAAGGGTCCATAGAAACTAAAACTTTTTTACCCTCTTGTTGATATTTTTTAATAATATCAAATGATTGATGTATGTTTTGTGAAATATAAGGAATAGACCTAATAGGTAAAGAATAGTCATCTTCTGATAAAGCATAATTAGAAGTAATGATGGCTTTATATTTATCTAAATATTCTTCATTTGCAAAATAATGTACATTTCTTAAACTTAAACCATTTTGAAATAATTCTTCAAAATATTGATTTAATTCATGAGTAAATAAAGAATATGAATCATGAATCTTATCTTTTAAATGATAAATAAGTGTATCTGGGGAAAAATAATCAAAAATAGTATGCTTTTTATCGGGATAATAATAGAAATATGGGTATGTAGTTTCATCAAATCCTCTTTCTTTTATTCTCTCTATATCCAATTGTATTTTTTTATTTAATTCATTTCTAATATCAAAGGAAAGATGACCTTTTTCTCTATCATATTCATTCTTAACATTTTCTATAAAGACATCAAAGTTGTTAGAATCAAATAATAACTCTGAAGCCGGGAATATAATTAAATCATCGTCTTTATGATCCTCTGATAATTGGCTTTCAATATCAAGAATTCTAATCGATTCTAATTCATCATCAAAGAATTCTAATCTAAAGGGATTTTCATAATTAATCGGAAATATATCTAAAATATCTCCTCTTAAAGCATATTGTAATGATTGATCTATTTTAGATACTCTTAAAAAGCCTAATTCATCTAATGTATTTGTTATACTTTTTAAATTATAATGCTCTCCTTTTTTAAAATATAACATCTTTTCAATATATTGAAAGTAAGTAGGTAAATATCTTAAAGATGCAGATACATGAGTTATTAAGATTTTACTACCCTTCACTAAAGACTTTTCCATGACATAAAGTCGTTGCGCAAGCATCTCTTTAGAAGAAGAAATACTATCTACACGTATTACTTCATCTAAAGGATAAAATAAAACATCTTCTTCTCCAATAAGAGCAATTACTTGTTCATATAGCTTTTGAGCTTGATATAGATTAGGACATACAACCATTATTCTTCTTTTCTTATGCACATAACTTGCGGTTACCGCGAAAGCTAAAGATAAAGAATCATCAACCACAAAAGAGCCCTTTCTTTCTTCTAAAAGGGCTTTTACGGCTTCTTCGTCAAATAAATAATCTAATAATTTCATCTTAAGAATGTTTTCTTTTAGCTACCATGAAATCAAATTTTACAAATGTTTCAATAGCTTCAATAGCCTTTTCTTGAGCGGCATTAATTAAAGCTCTATCTTCGAGACTTGGTTTACCTAATACATAATCTATAGTATTAAAAGTACTTTTCCCTATACCTATTCTAATTCTTTGAATATCATCTTCTTTTAAGGTATCTATAATATTTTGCATACCTTTTTGTCCTCCAGATGAACCTTTTTCTCTTATGCGAATAGTTCCAGGAGGTAAGTCTAAATCATCATAAATAATTAATATATCTTCAAGATCTAAATGAAAATAATTCATGATATCTAAAACACATAATCCTGATAAATTCATATATGTTTGGGGTTTAACTAGTAAAACATCTTCATCAAAGACATGACCTTTACCATATAATCCATTAAAACCTTTTCGAGAAATAGATATATCCCATTTCTTTTCTAATAAATCTAAAACATCAAAACCCATATTATGACGAGTTCCTTCATATTCTTTACCGGGATTACCAAGACCAATGATACACTTCATTTCTATCACCTAAAACATTCTAGCACATTTAAAATTATGAAAAGTAAAAAAACATATAAAAAACTATAAAAATACTACTCTTATTAATTTTTATTACGTGATATTATAGAGACAGAAGTTACCTTTTATGAGAAAACTCATTCATAAGGAGTATGGACTATGATTAATGCATATTTAGATCAATTTCTTGACACTGGTTGGTTTTCTGAATCAACTCTATATTATAAAGGTTTTATATATTGGTGTGAGGCTCAATCAGATTTTGATACTGGTATTACAAGATTCTTTGTGTATAAATGGGCTGTAGAAAATGATAACAATATTGAATATCACACTATTGTAGAAGAAGATGGTACATGGCCAGTTGAAACAGTATATGAAATATTTGATAAAGACTTAGAACTGATTAAAAAGCGCTTCTTAGAAGCTCCTATATTTGATGGGAAAAGTTTTTGGGAAGTAGAAAAAGAGCTTGCCTGGTTAGATGATGGTGGTCCTATTTATAAAGGTAAAAATAAATGAAACGTAGTTAAACAATATGATATACTTTTTTTAGCTATTAAAAAGAAAGGATTAAGATGCGTTTAGATAAATATATTACTTATTCAGGAGTTGGGACAAGACGAGGTGTAAAAAAATATATTCGTCGTGGTCATATAAAAGTTAATGATCAAATAGTTTATGATCCTTCTTTTTCAGTTGATGAGAATAAAGATGTAGTTTATTTTGATGATCAATTATTAGATTATCAAGAATATCGTTATGTCTTGCTATATAAACCTAAAGGATATGTTTCTACAACTATTGAAGAAAGAGGACATCCTCCTGTAACCGATTTAGTAGCTGATCTTGGATATAAAAATCTTGCTCCTGTTGGAAGATTAGATTGTGATACTACAGGTTTACTTTTACTAACTAATGATGGTAAACTTGCGCATCGTTTATTAGCCCCAAAGTTTCATGTTGATAAATCATATCTTGTAGAAACTGATTATCCTATTCCTTTAGATTTACCGGAAAAGTTTTTAAAAGGAGTACAAGTACTTGATTATGTTACTTTGCCCGCGAAATTAGAAATATTAGAGAAAAATAAAGCTATTATTACTATTCATGAAGGTAAATATCATCAAATTAAGCGTATGTTTCTTACATGTGGATGTAAAGTTATTAATTTACATCGCTTATCTTTTGCTTTTCTTACTCTTGGCGATTTAAAAGAAGGAGAATATCGTCTTTTAAAAGAGGAAGAAATAGAAAGACTAAAATCTTTATAAATAATCTTATTAAATTAATGAAAAATGCCTATTTGTAAGAGGTTTCACTTCTTTACTTATAAAAAATATATCCTTTTTCTTTTATTCGTGCTAAAATAGCGGGGTAGCATAATGTTAAGTAAAACTTAACAAGAATGATATAATAGGAGGAAAATTATGCAAAAAAAGTATGTATATCACTTTAAAGAAGCATACGGCTTAGGCAAGGAACTTCTTGGTGGTAAAGGTGCTGGTTTAGCGGAAATGACCCATATTGGTGTACCAATTCCTCAAGGATTTACGGTCACAACCGAAGCTTGTACTCTTTATTATGAAAGTGGTAAAGTCCTTCCTGATTTCTTAAAAAATGATATTTATACCGCGATACACGCAGTAGAAAAAGAAACAGGAAAAAATTTTGGTGGAAATAAGAACCCATTATTAGTAAGTGTTCGTTCTGGAGCGCGCGTATCTATGCCTGGTATGATGGATACCATCTTAAACTTAGGTTTAAATGATACAACAGTTGCTGCTTTAGCAAGTGAAACAAATAATGAAAGATTCGCATACGATTGCTATCGTCGTTTCATTTTAATGTTTACCAATATTGCTAAAGGACACCCAAGAACTGACATGGATAACATGTTAGATGAATTAAAAGAATCTCGTGGTTATAAATTAGATACCGAAGTAACTGCCGATGAATTAAAAGAATTAGTAAAACAATATAAGGCTTACTATAGAGCTACATTTGGCGAAGACTTCCCCTCTGATCCATATGTCCAATTAATTGAAGCAGTAACTGCTGTTTTCCGTTCATGGGATAATGAAAGAGCTAATGTCTATAGAATGATGAATAACATTCCTTATAGTTGGGGTACCGCCGTTAATGTTCAATCCATGGCTTTTGGTAATAAGGGTGAAACTTCTGGTACTGGTGTTGCTTTCTCACGTGATCCTGCAACTGGAGAAAATAAGATCTCGGCCGAATATCTTCCAAATGCTCAAGGTGAAGATGTGGTAGCCGGTATTAGAACTCCTCTACACATCGATGAATTAAAAAGAAGAATGCCTGCTGTTTATGAAGAGTTTGTAAAAACCATTAAAATTATGGAAGAACATTATCGCGATATGCAAGATATGGAATTCACCGTTGAAGAAGGAAAACTCTATTTCTTACAAACACGTAATGGTAAAAGAACTCCTGCGGCGGCTTTAAAGATCGCTTGTGATCTAGTAGATGAAGGTAAAATTACCGAAGATGAAGCCGTCTTAAGAATTGATGCTTTATCATTTGATAAATTATTACTTCCTGGATTTGATAAAGATGAACTAGATAAAGTTACTCCAGTGGCCTCTGGTTTAGCCGCCGGTCCAGGTGCTGGAACTGGTAAATTAGCCTTTACTGCTGCCGATGCGGAAAGAAGACACGCAAATGGAGAAAAAGTTATCTTAGTCCGTGCGGAAACATCTCCAGAAGATATCGTTGGTATGGTCGCTGCTGAAGGTATCTTAACCATGAGAGGCGGTATGACATCTCACGCCGCTGTTGTGGCTCGTGGTATGGGTAAATGCTGTATCTGTGGATGTACTGAAGCTTTAATCGATGAAGAAAAGAAGACTTTAACTTTACATGGTCATGTCTATACCGAAAACGATGTATTCTCTCTTGATGGTTCCACTGGTAAAATCTATGTTGGCGCTATTAAGACTGTCAATCCTGATTTAACGGCTGGTTACTTTGGTCGTTTAATGGGCTGGGTTGATAGAGCAAGAGCCTTAAAAGTCCGTACAAATGCTGATACTCCTCGTGATGCTTCTCAAGCAAAAGCATTTGGAGCTGAAGGTATTGGTCTTTGCCGTACCGAACACATGTTCTTTGATAAGGATAGAATCTTCTCTATGCGTAAGATGATTCTTGCCGATAATGTAGAAGATCGTAAAGCTGCTCTTGCTGAAATCGAACCAATGCAACAAAAAGACTTTGAATCTCTATATGAAATTATGGGTGAACTCAATGTCAATGTTCGTTTATTAGATCCACCTCTTCATGAATTCTTACCTCAAGAAGAAGATAAGATTGAAGAACTTGCTAAAGCCACTGGTAAAACCGTTCAAGAAGTTAAAGATCGTATCGCTGAACTTCATGAATTCAATCCTATGATGGGTCACCGTGGTTGCCGTCTTGCGGTTTCTTATCCTGAAATCTGCGAAATGCAAACAACCGCTATTATCAAGGCTGCTATTAATGTCAATAAACGTGGCTTAAAAGTAGAACCAGAAATTATGATTCCTTTAATTCTTGATGTTCGTGAATTAAAATTTGTGAAAAACCTCATTGTCACAACTGCGGATAGATTAATTAAAGAAGCTGGTGTTAATATGACATATCACGTTGGTACCATGATTGAAATTCCACGTGCTGCTTTACTTTCTGATGAAATTGCTAAAGAAGCTGAATTCTTCTCCTTTGGTACTAATGACTTAACTCAAATGACCTTTGGTTTCAGCCGTGATGATGCCTCAAAATTCTTACCAGACTATTATAAACATAAAATTTTTGAAGAAGATCCATTTAAGACTCTAGATCAAACTGGTGTCGGTAAATTAGTCGAAATGTCAGTCACAAGTGGCCGATCAACTCGTCCTGATTTACACATTGGTGTATGTGGAGAAACTGGTGGCGATCCAAAATCAATTGAATTCTATCATAATGCTGGATTAGATTATGTATCTTGCTCTCCATTTAGAGTTCCAGTTGCTCGCCTTGCTGCTGCTCAAGCAAACATTAAAAATCCTCGTAAATAGAGATTTTTAAATAATTAACAATATGAGGACTTATTCATCTTAGAATAGGTCCTTTTTATGTCTATTAACAAAAATAAAATTTGCCTTTTCTTAAAAAAATGTAGTAAATTAAATGTGCACATGAAAATGTGTGAAAATGTTTTTCGCTTCCAGGTGGTGCGACTAATAAATAATCCTGGTTGAAAATGTCGAAAGCTCCATCATTGCATGGGGTTTTTTTACTATATGATATACTGATGATGTTAGGACAAGAAGTAACTTTTTGGGGGTTATGATAATGCAAGTTAAAACGAGATATTTATATCATATCAAGGATGAATACTTCGATATTGTTAACGATGAAAAGCTAATGCAAAATCATGAGGGCGGCAGGAAAAGGATATCAACCTATTTATACAAGATCAGAATTAACTGATGATTTACATGAAAAATTTGGCTTTTGCACATCAAAGGAGATAGTACCAATTAAGAAAATGAAAAATATTTGTTCAATGACAAAAAAATAAATAGTGTAACGGGTAATCAAAAAGTTTATAGAAGTCCAAAAAAGCCCTAAAAATAGGCTTTAATGGACTTTTTTATTTTCTTTAACTGTCAAAGACAGGATTATAAATAATAAAATAGGGTTAAAAAATTCTACATTCTTATATAAAAGTGAATATCCATTATAATTGATAAAATCAAAAATAAGTATGATGCCAAGATAATATGTAGCAGTTTAGTAGTTTTATTATGTACATTTTAATTGATAATTTTGTACAATTTGCATATAATAATTGTACAAAGATATGGAGGAAAATGATGAATATCACTGCAACTGAATTAAAATCTAATTTGAGTAAATATCTTTTCATGTCTGCAAATGAAGATATTTATATTACTCGGAACGGAAAAATAATTTCTAAACTCACTAATCCATTTCAAGATCGCATTGAAATTGCTAAATCTCTTTTTGGCATTCTGCCTGAAGATGCTTCGCTAGAAAAAGTACAGGAAGAAAGACTGAAGAAGATATGAAAGTTTTAATTGATACATGTGTTATTATAGATGCTCTTCAGTCTCGAAAGCACTTTGAAAGTGATGCACAAGAAATTTTTATTGCGGCCGCGAATAGAAAAATTATTGGATTCATTTCGGCAAAAGCAATTACAGATATTTACTATCTCATGCATCACTACACTCATAGTGACCAAAAATCTCGAGAAGTACTTAATAAACTTCTTACTCTCTTCGATGTATTAGACACTTTAGGAATTGATTGTCGAAAAGCTATTCCGTCACCAGTTTCTGATTTTGAAGATGCCGTAATGATTGAGACTGCTATGCGCTGTGAAATAGATGTTATTGTGACAAGAAATAAAGAAGACTTTATAAAATCAAATATTAATGTATTATCTCCTAAAGATTTTCTTATTAAATTGCAATCAGAATAATACACCTCCTTAGGACGCAACTTTCGCTTTAAATAAAAATATGATTTTAAAATAATAAGAGCTTATTCGTTAAAGGGTAAGCCTTTTTAATTTGCATAATAATTATAAATTGCAAAATGGAGTTAAAAAATTCTGCGTTCCTATATAAAATTGAGCATCGGTTTTAATTGATAAAACTAAAAGTACATAGTAAAATTTTTTAAATTGAATTCCCTTGCTTGATATATAACACTCACTTTATTATCTTGGCTTGCTCCCGTTTTTTTACATAATAATTGATTATAGCGGCCTTTTGCTTTTTTTGAGCCTCCGGAGTTTTAGTCTTTACATATTTACCTTTATTTATCTTTTTACCAAACAACATATTAATTATTCTCCTCAAACGCTACTGCATTTTGAAAATCACAATTTTCTTGGTATTTCAATAAACAATCTATTAATTTTTTTGATGGTTTAAACAAATTACGAGTGACTTTCGTTTTGCTTACTTCACAAAGAGGATAAGCAAAGATCTTTTTGTTTTCAATATTATAACCTAATAAATAATTCCTTTGGTCATATCCATAACCGTAAATGTAGTTATATGCAAAAACGGATTGGATTTCTCCATTATATCTAAAATGAATAATATGACCTGTTATACAAGCCTTGCAAAACTCTTCAAATTCAGAGTCAAAAACCATTGCTTCTCTTTTGTATTGCGGAAATCGCACATATCTATTTAGTAGTCTTCTTATATATACCGAAAGTTCAACTGCAGCTTTAGGTAACTCTGATTTAATAATTTCATCAAAAACAGCCCGTGTATTTTCTGTTGGTCGAATCCATATATATGTTTCAAGATTTTCAAGTTCCGCATCACAGAAATAAATGCTATCAAATAAAATATCAGCAAAGTTACAAAATTTTTCTGCATCTACACCATTAAATTCCTTTGCTGCTTCCAATAGACGCGCGCGTTCTATCTTTTTTATTTCTAATAAGGTTGGTAAAAGTTTATTAATTAAACCATTAATATTGGAATCGTTATTTGATTTAATAAACCCAAACGCCTGAGCATCATTATTGAGAATATTAATAACGAAAGACGAAACTTTTACTTTGGTTTTTTCAGCAATATAATATGTATTTAAATTATAGTTCTTCATGAAATTGAGTGTACAACATGTCCACTCAAAAATCAAATATTTTTGCAGTAATGCGCCTTTTTGTCTACCCTAAATTTACTTATAAAGAGGACATACATTCCGCTTTTGAAATGCTATACTATATTAGGGGGGCAAATCTTTACTAAAACAAAAGGAGAGTGAAAAAATTATGAACGCAATCAAGAGAATTAAAAACATGCTAATATACAACTTGACCAATAAGCCGTCTTGTTATATACATGTAGATGATTCAAAGTCTTTGCAAGACTATAGACAAATCCAATATAATAATTGGTGTAAGGCCAAAGGAGTTTTCAATGGATCTTATCTTCCCTATAATCCTGAAACACTCTTAAAGAAGGGATGGAAAGATATATCCACTCCAGGATTCAAAAAGAAATATCCAACTAATTTCCAATTACAACGAAAAAGTACAGGACAAATCATTCGCTACGAGGCTGAAACTGATGATCAATTTTCTCATTATCATTGGGAAAATAGAGTGTCGTTGCATGATAGAAGTGGAAAAAATAAAACTTTTTATCTTGATCGCTATGGCAATGGATGCAGGAGGAGAAGCAAAGAATCTCATCTAGCACCATATGACAAGGAATATATAGCAAAAGTAAACGGAGGAAAAAGAAAATGAAATTTAACGATTGGTTGAACAGCAGCCCAAATATAATTTGTATGCACGACTCAATGTTGGCTTGTTTTGAATTTGACAAACATTTCTTTGACGACTATATTTTGTTTCGTTGGGCAATAGTACCGTGGTTACGAAAATGTTACGATGAGCTGATAGAAATAGATCAATACATTGGGGACGCGGATTTTTTACTTGTAGATCAAGTATTCTACAAACCTAAAATTAAAAAATTACTCTTATCATCCGGCGTATGCGCTGTTGATATGGAAGTTGCAGGTAATGATTATAAAGATGGTATATTTAGTGTTTTTGCAAGGGATGGTTGTGAAAGATATTTGTCAATAGATTTTACTTTTGAAAAATTTTTGACACGTGTGTTTAAAGCCGTATCGGAAAAAGAATATTACGAGGACAACAATAAATTCGACATTAAATATGATATTGCCAAATTCTCCTTACAAGATTTTGAGCAAGGTAAAGGATATTTAAATGTTGATAATTTTGATATAAAATAAACGCTTCAATAATATTTGATGTTATTTTTTTAAATATTGTCATTACAAATATTATTCCTAACCCATATATGTATTCCAACATGAGAAAAGTAAAACAATAATTGTTCTTATATCAATTGCATGATGTAAAAACAAAGCAATTAAAAAGTATGTAGCGGTCCCATCAGCTTCCGTTAAAACGAAACCTTTGCTTTTAACTACATCTTTATCATTTTTTGAAGGTTTTAAATTACATCTATTGTCTTATTGTTTTTTAAACAAGAGGATTTTTATAATTTTTACGGAAAATTTCGTTGCTTTTTAGATCTTTTAAATATTGTTTTACAGCCTCCAACATTTCAACTTCATCTTGAATATTATTTTTATCCGAAAGATAATATTTGCCATATTCATCAACTTTAACAAATGAGTCAATAATTTTTGAATAGTCGAGGCCTATTGGTGCATTTGGTTCTAATTTGTTGCAAATGAGAGCGCCAATAAATGGATTGTTGTTGTTTATTAATCTGTTATCCATCATGGTATTTTTATAATTTATCCATTGCTTGTTAGGATTACCGACATCACCAGCATATAACGGAGTTAAAATACCATTGTAAAGTAAAGAATTTCTAAACTTCTCTACGTTTTTAGGATTCTCAGAAAGTGAAATAGTTAAAAATCTTAGTTTTATTGCTAAATCATTAGTGTCAAGCCCTGTTTCGTTGTCGCCGAAGTCTAAATTTCCCGATAGGAGAAAAGGCTTGTATGTATTATCAAGATTGTCAAGATTGTTTCTTAGTGCCGCAAAGTATAATCTATTTAAAGCTTTTGCAACATGTATATAATTCCTTTTCACCATTCTAACTTGTTCGTCTGTCAATGAACCCTTGTCATCAATATAGTACTTATTCTTCATATTCTACCTCTTTATATTTCTTTCGCTATAATTATTATCTTACCATTTTTTTAAATGAGTATTTTTATAATTTTTACGGAAAATTTCGTTGTTTTTTAAATCTTTTAAATATTGTTGTACGGCATCCAGCATTTCAAAATCGTCGTTAACTTCTAAAAAATAACAATTTTTTGGGTTCTTTTTGTCAAGTTTTATACAAGAGTCAAGGATTTTTGCAAAATCAAGACCTATTGGTGCATTTGGTTCTAATTTATTGCAAATGAGAGCGTCATCAAAAGCATTGTACTTTCTTAATCTTTTATCAAACTCGTCTTTTGGTTCATACATTGACCACTGTTGGTTAACATCAATAGCATCACCTTCAACCAAAGGAGTCAAAACCCGTTTGTATAGTACAGAATTTCTAAACTTTTCTATATTCTCAGGATGATCTTTATTACGAAGTGACTCTGTTAAAGCTCTTAGTTTTCCCGCTAAATTACTGGTGTTAAAACCACTCTGTTCGTCATCTACTGGTAATCGACCCGACGAAAGCACATTTATAAAATCGTCAATGTAACTAAAATCATTGTACTCTGCTGTAAGGAATAATCTGCTTAAAGCTTTAGCAACATATCTATAATTCCTTTTCATCATGGAAACTTGGTCATCTGATAGCGAACCTTTATTATCAATATAATATTTATTCTTCATATTTCACCTCTTTATGTTTCATTCACTATAATTATAATATTTAATCTAAATCTCTAAATATTATTTATTTATGGGATTCTTGTATATTTTACATGTTATCTTGACATCATCATTACTCCATTTTTAACACTTGCTAAATGGATAATTTTTAGTAAACTAGTTATGTAAGACTTTTATTAATATCACATAGATAGGGGGTTCTATGAGTTTAAAGTATAAAACAAGAGGAAATTCATCACCAAATAGGAAACCAAAAGTTTTTTTAAGTAGTCATCCTCAAGATTTAGAACTATTTATTGATGAAATATGCTCTGATATTTTAGCTATTGAAGATTGTGCCATATATTATTTTGATAATGAATCAAATGAAGAAGAGGAGAGATATTCAATACTACAAGAAATGCAACTATTTGTAATACCTGTTACTTATAAATTAATTTCAAGTAACAGTAATGCTATCAATGATTTTAATTTTGCTCTAGAAAAACATATTCCTATATTACCTCTAATGCAAGAGCCAAATCTTGAAGAATTATTTAATAAGCGATGTGGGGATTTACAGTGTTTAGATAAATATAAAAAAGATAATAGCGCTATTAGTTATGAAGAAAAATTAAAGAAATATCTTAATTCTATCTTAGTAGGTGATGAACTTGCCCAAAAGGTACGTGGAGCATTTGATGCATATATATTTTTATCATATAGAAAAAAAGATAGAAAACTCGCGCAAGAATTGATGAGACTTATCCATAAAAATGAATTATTTCGTGATATTGCTATTTGGTATGATGAATTTTTAGCACCCGGAGAAAACTTTAATACTTCTATTGAACAAGCTCTTAAAAAGAGTGACTTATTCGTCCTTGCGGTTACCCCAAATCTTGTAAATGAAGTAAATTATGTAATGACAATTGAATATCCTACCGCTCTTAATGAAGGTAAAAATATTTTACCAATCGAACTAGTAGATACGGATAAAAATCAACTTGTAGAATATTATCCTAATGTGCCAAAATGCGTATCTACTCAAGATGAAAATGAGTTATCAAAACAATTAGTAAATCATTTAAAAATAATTAAAGAAAAAGATAATAACTCTCCTCTACATCAATTTTATATAGGTTTAGCCTATCTTTCAGGAATTGATGTTGAAATTGATTATAATAAAGCTTTAATGCTTATTAAAAGCGCCGCGGAAAAAGATTTACCAGAAGCTATTAAAAAACTTTCATCCATGTATAGATATGGTGAAGGTGTGACAAGAGATTATGATGAAGCTATATCTTGGTATAATAGATTATGCCAAATTAATATACAAAACTTTGAAGCTTCTAATAGTCTTGATGATAGAAAAAAATTAATAGAATCATTATATGATGAAGCAGATTTCCTCACTATTATAGGCGGAAGAGATATGAAATTAAAAAATATCTGCTTACAAATAGTGAAATATTCTTTAGGAGAAGAAGAATTTACCTATCAGCTTGTTTATGCCTTAATTAAATGCGGTGATCTAAGTATTAGTAATACGGATCTAACCCATATTCTATTAGATACCGAAGATATAGAAAATTTTGAAGCTCTAGATTTTGAGCAAAGAAATAAAGTTCAAATGGATTATTATGTGTTAGCTTTGCATGTGTGTGAAAATGCTAAGAAGGATACTCTTGAAAACAACCTTAATAAAGCCTATTTATATCTTAAACTATCACAAAATACTTCCTTTACAAAAAAGAATAACCAAAAAGAAAGGGAATACATTAATAAAGCAAAACATCTTTCAGAAAATATATATAATGACACGAATAATCTTAAAGCACTAGAAATTATGGGACAATGTTACAGCGAACTATCGAGGTTTGAATATGGTGAGAATGATGCGCAGATTGAGAGTTTAAATCATGCTCTTGAAATATTTGAAAAGCTTGTAGAACAATCAAATAGTATATCTAATCAAATTTTTGTGGCTAAAACTCATAAAGATATTGGTATCGCCATATATGCTTCTATAATTGATGCTACTAAATGGCAAATACCTGATATAAATAATCCATCAAGTAAAATTAAAATTATTGATATCCAAAACCACTATAAAAAAGCTCTTAAAATATATGATGAAGTGGCATCCAAAACTGAAATACTTACAATATATGATGATCTATTATATATCTGCGAGGAACTTATAGAATTCGCCCTTGATGAAAATGAACGCAAGAAATATCAAGATCTATATGAAAAATATTATCGCTCTTTTATGAAGGCATCCGTCATCAACCAAGCTATGAAATTATTAAATTTTGATGGCAATCAAAATACTAATTTAGATGATTTTTTAGATAAAACTATAGAACTTGATAAACTATCTAAAAACTATGATTTAAAAGCAATGAGAAAGTTTTTTATATCTCTGCGCAAAAAATCCGGGCTTAATAAGAAGCAAGTTAAAAGCGCGAGAAGCCATGCTGAAAAAACACAAAAAGATGAATTTGATAATTTGTGTTTTCATTTTAAAAGCAATGCTTGTTTGCTTGAGGATATTGCTAATTATTTTAAGTCGTCTGAAAGCTATGAATTATTACTTTTTGAATGCAAAAGATATTATTGGTTATTATTGCTAAGCAATAAATATGAAGAAATCTTACAGAAATGCGATGTTTTAAAAAATATAATTAGTCAAATTGATGATGTTAATCTTGCTATACATCTATATAAAATATTGCTTGAATTTTACGCTGTTTATCCTAATATTAATGAACCATTTGACGCAGGTACATGCTTTTTTATACATTTTGATAGTCAAGAAATTCTTTCTTTTAGTTTTAAGTGCCATAAAAGAGCTCTCCAATTAAGAAAAGAAATGATTCAACTATCTAAAAGCGATAAAGTGCGTTACGATTTAGATAAATTGTACTTTGATATTGGTAAATTTATCACTAAAATATTTGAAAAACGTAACGTATTAAAAGCAATAAATTATTTATTTACTCCTGAAGAACTTGCTTTGGGATGCGAGCGATTTGGTGCTTATAAGAGCAAAGAAGATCCAATTTTAGCAAGAGAATCATATATGATAGCAATATATATAATGGAGCTAATTATTAGTAATGATGATAATATCGATAATCTCCTAATTCAATCTAGAATATATGAAAAAGCGGCCCGCGTATCTAAGTCAAGCATCAAAATAATAATGCAAGATCCAGATTATGGCGACCTTAAAAAAGAAGAAAAAATTTGCAAGGAGCTTCACAAGAGCAACATAATTAAAAAAGAGCAAATCTATAAGCGCACTCATAAAATTGGAGATTATTATACGCTATCAGCAGCTTATTATAATTACGGCTTAATAGTAAAAAAGAAAGCTCTATTTGAAAAGGCGCTTAAAATAATATTGGACTTGTTAAAACAATATCCTAATAATCAATTGTACAATAAAAGGCGAGAAGATATCTTAAAATATATGGAAAATCATTTTAATTCCTAACCTTTAATTCCCCCCTTATCATAACTATTAAATTTTTGTAATCTTTAAAGTTAATCCAAGTGGTTCAAGCATTTTTAAAAATGTGGAAAGTCGAGGATCGACATTTCCCTTTTCAGTACGCGCAATGCTTGGTTGAGGAATAGAAGAAAGTATTTCTAATTGTTTTTGTGAAAGATGGGCATTTTTTCTTTCTTTTACAAATTCATCTATCAAACTCTTTATACGATTAGTAATATCATCTGGAGGAAGACATGGAATTCCCTTTTCATAAATTCCATCCGCGGCAATGTCAAGATCATCATTCCAAATAAGGCCAAACCCTCCTATATCAATTTTAACTTGTTCAAATAATCCATTTATCTCTTTAAATACCTTAAATGGTTCATATTTTTCGATTAATGGCTTTAAATCAAACTCCTTATATTCACCAGTAGAAAATCCCACAAGTAAAATATAATTAGATAAAGTAGCAACTGAAGTAATTTTAACAAACATAATAACACTCCTTATAATATCTTTATTTCATAGGCGGCAAATGATGAATATTTTGAGTTTCCCACATATTCAAAAGTTCATTTTGATAGATAGTCACCCATTCTTTTGCTAGCCTATAAGCTTTATCGGGCAATTCGCCATGCAATATAGCAAGTGTCCGAATATTAATGACTCCTATATATTCGCCAAAGATTACATGAACATGAAGCGGATTATGTTCAGAGCCAAAGAAATACATCTTAATAATTATTCCATAAAACTTTGGAATAATAGGAAAGCGATGAAATATCCTATACATTTATCAGATATGTAATAGCATTAAATTTATTAAATTTCAATAGCTTTTTTGCTATTATATTTATCTTTTTTTTGATGTACATATCGATTATATCAAAATAATAAATCTTCAATTTTGCAATTAAGAGCCTTTGAAAGAGAATATAATGTTTTTACTTGAGCATTACTTATATCTACTTTATTCTGCTCATATGCTTTAATATTACGAATGGGTATACCACTTAATAAAGCAAGTTCTTTTTGTGATAATTTCTTTTCTTTTCTAAGACGTTTTAATGGTGATTCTAAGTTAAGTCTTGCCGCAAATAAATCGATAGACTTTCTTACGTCCATTTCATGATATGGAAAATAATATAAGATTAATTCACTACATGGAAAAGCATTTATTAGAAAAGTATATGGTTTATTAAAGTACCATTGCATATAGGAAAGTGTATAACCTAACCAATATTCTGGGGATGCGAAACTATCTTCTTCTATTAATAGAGGATCTTCATCTAAAATTAATCCTAATAATTCATTCGCAGATTTACCAAGTATAAATATGGGGTCAGCACATTCAAAAGCATGACATATTGGAGAAGAAATAAATCTATTAGCAAAATCATCAAGAGGTATTTTTTTAACTAAAATCGCTAGCTCAAATATTGAAGCAAGTTTAGCTTGAATAATAGGAAGATAATCATCATTATAGGCGTGAATCATAATTTTTTACTCCTCTTATAATATCCATTAGATATAAATCATCAATAGATTCTTTACCTTTTCTATTAGATAAAAAAGCCATACGTGCCATCTCATTTCTTTCTTTTCGAAGGGGATAATATACTTTACTATCAGCAATTTCATATCCTAAAAAACGAATATGAGAAAAGGCTTTTTTCGAGATAAGTACTATTTGTTCTCCTAAATTACCAAGCTTTAAGGCTTCTGATAATCTTTGTATAGAAATTGTATTATTTAAAAAACTTTCAGCATAAGCAAAGTATGCATCATCTGCTCTATAGCCCTTGATGACATCAAAATCATTAATGGGTAAAGAAAAATGTGAAATTAAATATTCTTTACCAGCTTTAGCAATATCCGATTTTAAGTTAAAAGTACGATTTTGTAATAAAATAGTAATCCAATGTAATACATTAAAATCTTGTAAAGATAAATCAATAACTTTTAATCCTTCCATATCAAGAAAATACTTATTAGCATATCCATCTTGATTTTCACTAACGGCCCATTCTTTGGCTAAGCTAAGTGATTCTGTACAATAAAATCCACGCCCATAATCGTTATATAATTTGCCTTTACCATATTGAGGTTTTGCAATTATTGAAATTGAACCATGGTAGATGATTAAATTTTTCATAGTTATTATCCTCATACAAATTATAACATTGTAATGTTACTCTTTAAAGAACAAAGAAACATTTCATTTCACTTTAATTACCATATATAAATTTTGCATATAGATGAAGCACTTGATTTAAATAGTCAAAATAAGTAGGATAATGAAATGTAAGTGCATCCTTAAGATAATGCATTTATTATCAAAATATGGAGATTATAAATGAAAAAATTATTACATATACCGCATAGTTCATTAATAGTTCCAGATAGATTTTATGAAGGACTATTAATAAGCAAAGAAGATTTTGCTAGATATAATCTTGAAATGTCAGATATTGGTGTATGTGAACTTTTTTCTCATATAGAAGGAGAAAGAATAATTGCTCCATGTTCAAGACTATATTGCGATCTAGAAAGATTTAAAGATGATAGTAAAGAACCTATGGCAAAATATGGAGAAGGAGTTATATATACTCATACTTATGATGGGAAATTATTTCATAGACATGATAAGGTATATGTCGATGAAGTAATGAAATATTATGATAATTATCATCAAAAGTTTGATGAAATGGCATTGAAATTATTAAATGAAGAAGGAGAACTACTTATTCTTGATTGCCATAGTTTTTCAGATAAAATGGCAAGTCACTTTTTTAAACCTCCTTTCCCTGATATATGTATTGGTATTGAAAAAGATTATTTTGATGAAAAGATATTAGATAAGATATTATTAGAAATTAAAAATAAAGGATATAGTTATAAAATAAATTATCCTTATAGTGGTTCAATTATTCCTAATGTCTTAATGCATAATAAAGTTGATGGTAAAGTCGTTACTATAATGATTGAAGTAAATAAAAGAATATATCTATAAGCCTTATTGTTTTACATGGATCCCTTATATATATTGATTAGTTAATATAGCAAATAGCATAATTTAATTGATATCCGTTGTAATATTGGAGGATTTAAAACAATGAATTTGATTAACTTCATAAGAAAGAATTCAAAATTAAATCAACAAGATTTTGCTTCTGCACTTCATGTGTCTTTTGCAACGGTTAATCGTTGGGAAAACAATAAAACTATACCATCTCCTTTGTTTCAAAAAGCCTTATATGAATTTTGCCTTCAAAATAATATAGATATAATAGATTATATTATGGAGACACTAACTCAAGAGCGTTTAAAACTTGAAGCGACATATCCAAAAGAAAAAGTTTTATTTCATGGATCTAAATCAGGAATTGATGGTAAAATCAGGCCCATAAGTAGATCACAATGTGATTTTGGAAAAGGATTTTATATGGGTAATGATTATATAAATCCTTTTTCTCTTATATGTAACCATAAAAATTCTAAATTATATCTTGTATCAATTGATATGACTGATTTAAACGTTTTAAAGATTCCTAGTGATATTTCTTGGGCGTTTGTTGTCGCTTATAATCGAGGGCGTCTTGATATAGTAAAAGGAAAAGAAATATATAATCAATATAAAGAAATGCTTCATGGTTGTGATTTAATCATAGGAAATATTGCCGATGATAGAATGTTTTTTGTTTTAGATAATTTTTTTGAAGGGAACATCTCTGATGTTGCATTGGTGGACTCATTATCCTCTTTACATCTTGGAATTCAATATGTTGCAGTAACTCAAAAAGCATGTGATCAAATTAGAATTCTTCAAGAATATAATCCTTTAGAACTCGAATTAATGGCTTTTAAAGATGTTAGTGAACTAAGAAGACTAGAAGGAATTACAAAAGCTAATGAAATATGCAAAAAACATCGAAGAGAAGGTAAATTCTTTGATGAATATCTTGGGGACTTTAAATGAATGCATTAACTCATAAATTATGTTCCATCCAGGGAAGACTTTTTGAACTTTCTGTAGATAAAGCTCTTGATAGCAACATCTTTATAAAGACCTATATGAATTCTGATATTGCCAAAAATTTTAATTCTTCATATGACTATCTACAATGGATGGGAGAAGAATACATATTAGATGAATTAATGACATCTTATCCTATCATAAGTGGTAAAACGTATACAAAAGATGTGATGTTTTGGATTGGATATGTCTATGCCTATTGGGCATTTTTCTATCATGATTCTTGTAAAAATATCGTTAAAATTGCTCCTCCAAAAACTATGTTAATAAATTATGCTGGTCTTCATACCATAAGTGTTGATATGGCTATTGAAGATTTAAAAATTCATTATTGGACAAAAAGTAAAGATGGTAAAAAAATAAAAGAAGCAATAATTAAAAAAGTGACTAAAGAAGGATTAAAAGTAAAAGAAAGTAATCCTTATAATCAAGATTTACTTTTAAGCAATGAAGTTTGCTTAAAAGAATATAATAAACAAAAAGAGCGACCCCAAAAATATATTAAAGAAGGAATGTATATGCCTTATATTGCATATATTTTAGAT
>X41_Pika__coassemble_2_pt1 | contig 35363 bp, 30 predicted proteins | sample X41_Pika__metabat2_high_PE_003 | metagenome-assembled genome bin X41_Pika | reverse complement strand
GGATAAAAATCCCTCTTTTTTATACTCAAATTGCTTTTTTAAATATTAAGTGTTATGTTTTAGATATGAAACGACTATGGGGTTATATTTCTTCTTATAAAGGTAAATTACTAATCCAAACAATCATCAAAATAATTGGTACTTGTATGGATTTAGTTTTACCCTTGATTTTAAATTATATAATCGAAGACTTAATTCCTAAAGAAGATGTTTTAACCATATTCTTATATGGATTATTAATGATTCTATGTGCCGGAATTGGGGTTTTATTTAATGTTTTAGCTAATAGATCCGCGGCTTTTATTGCTAAAGTTGCTTCCCAAAAATTAAGGCATGACTTATTTAATAAGATGGAAGATCTCTCCTTTGAAGATATATCTTTTCTTGGTACACCAACATTATCTTCTAGAATATCTACTGATATCTATAATGTTTATAATGCTATTGGTATGATTCAACGTCTAGGTATAAGAGCCCCTATTTTACTAATGGGTGGATTAATCTTATGCTTTATTTTAGATGTTCCTTTAGCCCTTTTATTATTATCTATTATTCCTTTAATTTTAATATCAACACTTATAATTACGAAAAGAGGTATACCTAAATATAAAGATATACAACACTCAAACGATGCGCTTGTATCGACAATGCGAGAAAACTATAATGGCGTAAGAATTATTAAAGCTTTACATCGAGAGGAAAAAGAGATTAAACGCTTTAAGAATAAAAGTGAAGATATCAAAAATAAAGAGATTAAAACAGGTTATTTAATGTCTGCTATTAATCCTTTGATGAATCTATTTTTAAATCTAGGTCTTGTGGCTGTATGTCTATTTGGAGCATATCGCGTCAATGATGAATTTATTGAACCAGCCGTAATCACAACTTATTTACTATATTTTACGATTATTTTAAATGCTACTTTAAGTCTAACTAGAGTCTTTGTTAATTTATCTAGAGCTAATGCTTCAATGAAAAGAATTGAAGAGATATTTGCCATACCTTATGAAAAATTAGGCTCAATAAAAGACATTAAACCCTCTAAAGATATTAATTTTGAACATGTATATTTTCATTATGGGGAAGATAATGATTGTATTATAGATTTAAATTTTACATTTAAGGCTAATTCAACTTTAGGTATTATTGGTCCAACAGGTAGTAGTAAAACAACTTTAATATCTTTATTATTAGGCTTTTATAAACCAAGTAGGGGTAAGATTACTTATGATCATCATGATATAAATGATTTAGATCCTAAAACATATCGCGCTCTATTTGGTATTGCTTTACAAAATGATGCTTTATTTTCCGAATCTATTAAAGATAATATCGTCTTTGGAAGAGTGTATGATGAAGCTTTATTTCAAAAAGCTATTGATACATCTCAAGCTAGTGAATTCATCAATAATTTAAAAGATAAAGAAAATACGATATTAGCCCAAAAGGGAAGTAATCTATCAGGTGGACAAAAGCAAAGAATTCTTTTAGCAAGAGCTTTGTATAGTAATCCATCCATTTTAGTTTTAGATGATTCTACAAGCGCTCTTGATTTTAAAACCGATGCTGCCTTTAGACATGGCTTAAAGCAAAATTATCCGCATTTATCTTTAATATTAATCGCTTCAAGAGCGATAACTTTAAAAGATATGGATAATATTATTGTTTTAAATGATGGTCATGTTGAAGAAATGGGAACCCATCAAGAACTCATAAACAATAAAGGATTATATGAAGAAATATTGTCCTTACAAGAAGGAGGAAAAAATGCCTAATTATAATCCTCTTTCAAATTCAGGAAGAAATAGAGCTACCGCGAAACCCAAAAATACTAAATATGTCTTAAAGAATTTATTAAGATATTTAAGCCGATATAAATTTAAACTTATATTAGCAATCTTTTTATCTTTAACTTCTTCTTTATTTTCTCTTGTTGGTCCTTATCTATCAGGAGAATGTATTGATGCCATAGATCTAGGGGTAGGCAAAGTATTATTTGATAAAGTATATCTTTATAGTCTCTTATTAATTGGTTTTTATGTTATATCTTCTTTATTATCTTATCTTTTGTCGTTACTCATGCAATCAATTGCTCAACAACTAGGTAATGCTTTAAGAAATGATATCTTTGCCCATTTAAAAGAATTACCGATATCCTTTTATGATACAAATCAATCTGGAGATATTATTTCTATCATCTCTTATGATGTAAATACATTATCTACAAGTCTATCAACAGATGTTGTTTCTATTGCTTCTGCCGCGGTTAATGTCATAGGCTCATTTATAATGATGTTAATCATTATGCCTTTGCTCACCTTAGTATTTGTCGTGACAATACCTATTTCTTTTATCATCACCAAAAGAATGTCAAAAAAATCTAAGAAATTATTCCATAAAAGAAGTGTATCTTATGGTTTATTTAATGGCTATAGTGAAGAAAGAATAAGTGGCTTAAGAAGTATTAAAGCTTATGGTCGTGATAAAGAAATATTAGATCAATTTGATGAGTATAATAATGAGGTTACCACCAATGCCTATAATGCCGAATATTATAGTTCTAAAACCGGTCCTTTTGTGAACTTTATCAATAATCTTTCACTTGCTTTTATTGCTATATTTGGGGCTCTTTTATACCTATATAAATGGATGAGTCTAGGACAAATTTCTTCTTTTGTTTTATATTCAAGAAAATTTTCAGGTCCAATTAATGAAACGCTTAATTTATTCGCTGAAATACAAAGTAGTCTTGCCGCCGCCGAAAGAATCTTTACACTTTTAGATCAAAAGAAAGAAGACTTTGATAAAGAACCTCTTATCCATCTAGATGATATCAAAGGAGATATCACTTTAGATCACGTTGAGTTTTCTTATAATGAAGATAGAATCATTTTAAAAGATCTTTCTTTTAAGGCAAAACCAGGATCAATGACCGCCATTGTTGGACCAACAGGGGCGGGAAAAACCACAATTATTAATCTATTGATGAAGTTTTATATTCCTCAAAAAGGCATTATATCTTTAGATTCAATTGATATAAATCATATCGAATCTAATGAATTAAGAAGATATTATTCTATGGTTTTACAAGATAGCTTCTTATTTGAAGGAACTATCAAAGAAAATATTGCTTATGGAAATGAAGAAGCAAGTGAAGAAGATATAATTAAAGCTGCTCGTCTTGCTCACGCTGACTCTTTTATTCAAAAATTAAAACATGGATATGATGAATATATAAGCGAAGATGGAGGCAGTTTATCGAAAGGACAAAAACAACTTTTAACAATTGCTAGAGCCTTTTTAAGTAAAGCTAATATGCTTATTTTAGATGAAGCTACTTCCTCTGTTGATACAAGAACAGAAAAACAAATTCAAGATGCCATGCGCACTTTAATGCAAGATAAAACATGCTTTATTATCGCCCATAGATTATCAACGATAAGAAATGCTGATTTGATATTGGTTGTCTTAAATGGAGATATTGTTGAACTTGGTAATCATGAATCTTTGATGGCTAAAAAGGGTGTTTATTATCAATTAAATGAATCGCAATATGAATAAAAGTAATTAATTATCGCCTCTTAATTCAAATAAGATATCTCTTAAAGTCATCGCTTTTTCAAAATCTAAGTCTCTCGCGGCTTCTTTCATTTCTTTTTCAATGCGTCTAATTTCTAATTCTTTTTCTTTACGTGTTAATTTACCTTTCTTCATTAAAGGTGCATTTAAATTATCATCCATAACTTTTAAAGGTGGATGAATTTCTTTTACAATTGTTTTTGGAATAATATTGTTTTCTAAATTATATTTTTCTTGAATAGATCTTCTGCGATTAGTTTCTAAAATGGCTTCTTCCATTGATTTAGTCATATTATGGGCATACATAATGACTCTACCCCTTTCATTTCGGGCCGCGCGACCAATGATTTGAATAAGTGACCTTGTGGACCTTAAAAATCCTTCTTTATCAGCATCTAAAATAGCTATTAAAGAGACTTCCGGAATATCTAATCCTTCTCTTAATAAATTAATACCTACTAAAACATCATATTTACCTTTTCTTAATTGATAAATAATAGCACTTCTTTCTAAGGTTTTAGTTTCATTATGTAAATAAACAACTTTCTTCCCTTTTTCCTTTAAAAAGGCAGTTAGATTTTCCGCATCTTTAATAGTCATAGTTACTATCATTACTCTTTCATTATTAGCTACCACTTTATCGATTTCCCCTATTAAATCATAGATGGGATTAGATACATTTCTTACTTCAACTTTAGGATCTAATAAGCCAGTAGGTCTAATAATTTGTTCTACTACATTTCCCCCTACTTTATTTAATTCATAATCTCCAGGAGTGGCCGATGTACATATGACTTGACTTATTTTATCTTCAAATTCATTAAAGTTTAAAGGTCTATTATCAAGAGCAGATGGTAAACGAAAACCATATTCAACAAGAGTTTCTTTTCTTGATCTATCTCCATTATACATACCTCTTACTTGGGAAAAAGTGACATGAGATTCATCAACAATTAATAAATAATCTTTCGGTAAATAATCAAATAAACAATATGGAGTTTCCCCTTCTTTTCTTCCATCGATATGACGCGCATAATTTTCAATTCCTGGACACATCCCAAATTCTAGAAGTGATTCCATATCACGATTTGTTCTTTGCGCTAAGCGCTCTTCTTCTAAAAGTTTACCTTCATTATGAAAATAAGCTAATCTTTCATATAATTCTTTTTTTATTGTTTCTACGGCTTTTTCTATTCTATCCATTGTAGAAGCATGTTCATGAGCAGGAAATATCGGATATTCATTATAATGATGTAAAACTTCTCCAGTTAAGGCATCACATTCAATTATTTCTTCAATAACATCATCAAAATCTAAAGTGATGCGAATGACTTTATCACTTAAAGAAGGTGGGGCAATTTCAATTACATCACCATTAGATCTAAAAGCTCCAGGATTTATACCAATATTATTTCTTCTATATTGAGCATCAACAAGTTTTGCAAATAATTCTTTACGATCTAGTGATTCCCCTACATGAAGAAAGAAAGCTAAAGAGCGATATTCTTTAGGATCTGTTAAACCATAAATAGAAGCAACAGAAGCCACAATTATTGTATCTCTTCTTTCTAAAATAGAATTAATGGCGGATGCTCTCATAATTTCTATTTCTTCATTCATCACCGCATTTTTATCTATATATGTATCAGAGGCAGGTAAATAGGCTTCAGGTTGATAAAAATCAAAATTAGAGACAAAATATTCAACCCTATTATGAGGAAATAATTCTTTTAATTCGCTATATAATTGACCCGCGAGAGTCTTATTATGAACTAAAACAAGAGTTGGTCTATTCGTACGCGCAATGACATTTGCCACTGTAAATGTCTTTCCCGTACCAGTAGCTCCTAAAAGAACTTGAAACTTTTTTCCTTCTTTTAAGCCATTAACTAAAGAATCAATAGCACTTGGTTGATCTCCTGTTGGTTTATAAGAAGAAACTAATTCAAAGACTTCATTATTCTTCATGAGTCTCTCCTTTTTGTCTTCTCTTTTCCATCCATTCATCTAATTTAGTTTTATCAAATAACTCATTTGTTCCTTTAAAGCCATTACCTTTTACTTTATGAGCTTTAACAATAAATATAAAGGCATCTTCATCAATACTTTCTAATCCATTTTGTAATAGAGTATATTCGCGATAATCAAAACATACTGTAATCATTTTTATATCGTTTCCCGAATATCCACCTATCACATCTAATAGGGTAGTACCTCTATCCATCTCTTTAAGAATATAAGAATTAATCTCTTCATATTTATCAGAAATTATATAAGCAACATAAGAACTCTTATTACCCATTAAAACTTTATCCATAACAAAAGCAGTAACAACAGCTCCTACAATTCCAACAAGAGCAAGATCAAGGCGTTTAATTGATATTAAACCAGAAATAATAACTAAAACATCCATGATTAAAGATCCAAGCGCAACTTTAACTTTAGCATATTTTTGTAAGATTAAAGCCGGAATATCTACACCTCCTGTAGATCCCCCTCCTAAAAAAGTTAAAGCAACACCCGCTCCGGTAAAAATACCTCCAAATAAAGCCGCGAGTAAATCATTAACATTAACCGTATTTAAACCTAAAATGACTGAAGATTGAAGATGTAAAAAGTCAAAATTATCATATAAAAGACCAAAAAGAAAGACTCCAAGAGGATAGACAATCGTTGAACATAACGTCTGTAAGGCAAATTTCTTTCCCAATACTAGAAAGCCAATAAAAAATAAAGTCCATGTAGCAATAGCAATTACTAGCTCTTCATCCCACCCTAGTAAATAGTTAAAGACGACAGCCACCCCAGGCATTCCACCTGAAACAATCTCATTAGGAATAAAAAAGATAGCAGTACCAAAAGAAAGTACAAAACTACCAATTATAACTAACAAAGTCTTTTTTAAAGTAATAATAACATTAGCTTTATTCATGATGATTTTTTACCTCCCATTTAAGAAAAGAGGATATGCACTCATCTAAATCTCCATCCATTATGCTAGATACATTCCCAGTTTCATAATTGGAGCGATGATCTTTTACCATTGTATAAGGACAAAAGACATATGATCTAATTTGCGAACCCCATTCGATGTTTTTTTGTTCTCCCCTTAATTTATCCATCTCTTTTTGTTTTTCTTGTTCTCTTAAAATAATTAGACGCGATTTTAAAATATTCATCGCAATTTCGCGATTTTGAATTTGACTTCTTTCATTTTGACACGATACAACTATCCCTGTTGGGATATGCGTTATGCGCACTGCGGATTCCGTCTTATTAACATTTTGACCTCCCGCCCCTGATGATCTATATGTATCTATTTTTAAATCTTTTTCTTGAATATCAATATTACCTACATCTTTTACTTCGGGTGTGACATCAACAGAGGCAAAAGAAGTATGTCTTCTCCCCGAGGCATCAAAAGGAGAAATTCTAACTAAACGATGTACGCCTTTTTCACCTTTTAATAGACCATAAGCATTCTTACCTTTAATGATAAAAGAAGCACTTTTAATACCGGCTTCATCACCGAGTTGATAATCAAGAGGTTGCACTTTAAAGCGATGCTTTTCGGCATATCTTATATACATGCGATAAAGCATATCAGCCCAATCTTGTGATTCTGTTCCACCGGCTCCTGGATGTAATTCTAAAATGGCATTGCTATCATCATAAGGTTTTGATAATAATATATCCGTTTCAAAAAGATGAACTCTTTTTTCTAAACTTAAAAGCTCATTAGAGGCTGATTCTAATAATTCTTCATCCATCTCTTCTTTTAAAAGAGCATAGATATCTTCAAGATTTTTTATTCCCTCTTCAAGAGAAGAATATGTATTTAATTTATCTTTTAACTTATTCGAGGCATTTACTACTTCTAGAGCTTTTTTATTATCGCTCCAAAAGTCATCCTCATTCATGATTTTATCAAATTTTTGTTTCTCTTCTTCTAGTCCATCTAGGTCAAAGAGAATCACCTAATTCCTTGATTAGTAAAGAAAGGGACGTGAGACGATTTCGAATTTCAAACATTTCCATCATTTTTATCATCCTCCTTTTTTATTTATTCTTGGGAATTATTGACATTATTTTCTTGATTATTATTTTCTTCAACTTGATTAGAAGTATTATTATCTTCTACTTCATTATTTTGGACTACCTCATTTTGGGGTTCTTGTCTTCTAAATTCAATTTGTACTCTTAAAAGAGTTGATGTCACTTCATTAGAGATAGTTTCGACCATTTCATCAAACATTTGATAACCTTCTCTAACATATTCTTGTAAAGGATTAGTTTGAGCATATGATCTTAAATGAATACTATCTCTTAATTTTGCCATAGAGTCGATATGACCAGTCCAGTTATGATCTAAAGCTCTTAAAGTTAAAGTCTTTTCCACATGATTGGCAGCATCAAGAGGCCATGTATTTCTCTTTCTTTCATAGAATTGAATGAAAGCATTTTCAATTTCTTCGGTTGCTTCTTCAACAGGTGCTTCATGAAGACCTTCAGTTGAAAAACTTCCTTCAGGTAAATAACGTCCTGCAAGATTATTCTTTAACAATGTAGCGTCTAGTCTTTCTTCTTTTCCATCAAAGACAAGTGATTTATGAACAATACTTGAGGCGGTCTTGGCAAAATAGTCTTTTACTGTATCATAGATACCTTCTGAATATAAAATCTTATCTCTTTGTTCATAGATATCTTCTCTTTGCTTTTTCATGACGTTATCATAATCAATTAAGGACTTACGAGTATCAAAGTTTTGCCCTTCAATTTTTTTCTGGGCTGAAGTAATAGCGGATGTAACAAATTTATTATCTAAACCTTCATCACCTAAAGAGGCAAAAGCTTTTCTTAATAAATCACTACCAAATCTTAATAATAATTCATCATCACAACAGACAAAGAATTTAGAATAACCAGGATCACCTTGACGACCAGATCTACCACGTAATTGATTATCAATACGTCTTGCTTCATGTCGCTCGGTACCAATTACACATAGACCAGCCGTATGCTTTACTTCATCAGTATCTTTTACATCTAAAACGCCAGGACCTAATTTAATATCAGTACCTCTACCAGCCATATTAGTAGCTACAGTAATAGCTCCAAGTTCACCAGCATGTTCAATAATATGCGCTTCTCTTTCATGATTTTTCGCATTTAATACTTCGTGAGGCAATCCTTCTTTTTGTAATAATTCAGATAGCATTTCTGATTTTTCTACCGATACTGTACCAATTAATACAGGTTGACCAAGAGCATGTCTTTTCTTAATCTCATCAACTATAGCTCTATATTTAGCTTTTTCATTACCATAAACCATATCGATATCATCATAACGAATCATTGGCATATTGGTGGGAATACAAGTGACATCCATCTTATAGATTTCTCTAAATTCTTCTTCTTCGGTTTTTGCTGTACCTGTCATACCGGCAATTTTATTATATAAACCAAAGAAGTTTTGATAAGTAATAGTAGCCATAGTAATAGTTTCTTGTTTTATCTTTACATTTTCTTTAGCCTGTAAAGCTTGTTGTAAACCATCACTATACTCTCTTCCTTTTAAGACACGGCCTGTAAAAGCATCGATTAAAAGAACTTCATCATCTTTAACCATATATTCTACACCGCGCTTCATGATGTAATTAGCTTTTAAGGCTTGCGTAATTCTATGCACTAGATCAGCATTTGCGGGATTTGAAGCATCATAAATATTTTTAATGGAGAAAGCTCTTTCGGCTTTATCAACACCAGAATCTGTTAAAGAACATGTTTTAGTTTCAATATCGACCGTAAAATCAACATCCTTTCTTAATGATTTACAAAAGCGATCTGCAAAAATATAAGTTGATGCATTTGCTCTTTCACCACCAGAAATAATTAAAGGGGTACGTGATTCATCAATTAAAATGGAGTCGGCTTCATCAACAATAGCATAATTTAAGCCTCTTAAAACACGGCGATCTACAGTTTGAGCCATATTATCACGAAGATAATCAAATCCTAATTCCGAATTTGTCGTATATGTAATATCCGCATTATAGGCTTCTTGTTTGCCGCGTACATCTTTTTCACGAAGATTAACTCCGACAGTTAGACCTAAGAAGTTAAATATCTTTCCCATGTTTTCGGCATCACGGGCCGCAAGATATTCATTGACAGTAACAATATGAACGCCTTTACCTTCAAGGGCATTTAAATAAGCAGGCATTGTTTCAGTAAGGGTTTTACCTTCACCAGTTTTCATTTCGGCGACATCGCCATCATGTAAAACAATACCACCCATTACTTGGACTCTAAAGGGAAATTCATCACGAACTCTTCTTGATACTTCTCTAACAACGGCATAGGCCTCAGGTAATATATCATCAAGTGTTTTACCTTGCGCTAATAAGCCTTTAAAATATGGAGTCTTAGCCGCGAGTTCTTCATCGCTTAAACTCTTCATATGTTCTTCATAAGCCATTACTAAATCTGTTCTTCGGCGTATTTTTTTCATTCTTCTTTGATCAACTCTTAATAATTTATCTACAAAACTCATAAAGCTCCTTTCTGCATGAAAATGCTTTTACCCGATATCGAAAATATTTTACTATAAAATACCTAATTATGTAAATTAAATAATCGATTTCTCTTTATGTATAAAGAGAAGCCTTTTTCGTGCTTAATTATATTATTAACTTATAAAACTTGTTGTTCTTTATCATCAAGCATAATGATGATATTTACTTTATCCCAATTATCTTTAATGGCATATCCTAAAATTGTTTGATCATTAAATAGTTCTTCAGAAGTCGAACATAATTTGCTACCTAAAAAATATTTTGTTCTTTTTAGCATATTATTTTCTCCATCAATTTTTCCAAATAAGACTTCTTTATCGCCAATTTTAGCATATATTGTTACTGATTGATTTCTTGCTAAAATATTATCTATTTCTTTAAATGAATATGGCTTAGAAAAATATCTTCCTTTAGATACTAAAATATCTTTTACTTCATTCATCCTTTGGATACTTTTCTTTTCTATATCACTTTCAATACGATTAGATTCTTGATTATTCTTTTTTCTTTTAAATAAACCCATATTTCTCACCTCCAAATAATTATAGCATAAATTATTCAATTAACGACCACATTTGGTAATAATATCCTTTATTTTTAAGCAGCTCTTCATGATTTCCTTCTTCAAGAATTTTCCCATCATCAATAACGATTATCTTATCCGCATCTTTAATGGTCGAAAGACGATGAGCCACAACTAGCATTGTTCCAATGGACTTCATTTTATTTAATGATTCTTGAATTAAAAGTTCAGTTTCACTATCGATATTTGCAGTCGCTTCATCAAGAATTAAAATTGATGGTTTTCTAACTATAGTTCTTGCAAAAGATAATAATTGTCTTTGTCCAGCAGAAAAATTAATACCATTCTCACGAACTTCTTCTTTTAAGCCTAAAGGCGTTTTATTAATAAAGTGATCCGCATTTACATATTTACAAGCTTCTAAAATCTGTTCTTCACTAATATCTTCATTTCTTAAACGGATATTGCTTTCAATGTTGCCAGAGAATAAGAAGACATCTTGTAACATCTGTCCTATACACTTTCTTAATGATTGAAGCTTAATCTTTTTAATGTCGATATCATCAATGCGTATATGCCCTTTTTGAATATCATAATTTCTTACAATTAAAGATAATATAGTTGTTTTTCCTGCTCCTGTTTGACCTACAAAAGCAACTGTTTCGCCTGGATTAACAAGAAAACTAACATCTTTTAAAATCCAATTTTCTTCTTCGTATGCAAAAAAGACATGATCAAATTCAATCTTACCTTTAAAGGAGTCTAATTCTATAGCATCTTCTTCATCAACAACCGTAGGCTTTAAATCCATTAAAGTAAATAATCTTTCGGATGCTGATAAAGCTCTTTGGAATCCATTTAATAAATCGGATAAATTTTGGATGGGGCCAAAGAAATGATCTAGATACATATAAAATAATAAGAATGTTTCTGCATTAATAATGCCTTTTTCTACATAAGGTATACCAAGAGCAAAACAAGTAGCAACTGCTAGAATATATAGAAAACTTATCCCAGGGCGATAAAAAGCAAAGGCTAAAGTTATCTTATAAGCTGCTTTTCTTAATTTAGTATTATGCTCTTCAAATTCTTCTTTTTTACGCTCTTCTTGATTAAACACTTGAGTCACTTTCATACCTGAAAGATTTTCCGATAAAAAAGTATTCATTAAAGATATCTCTTTACGTTCTTCTCTAAAGACTTTTTTAGCCACATATCTAAATATTAAAGAGATGGTTAAGACCAAAGCTACAAAGATGAGCATAAATAAAGTTAATTGCCACGAGACCACAAACATGATGATAAAAGTACCTAAGACAAGCAAAATATTTCGTAAGAAATTAACAATTAAATTCGAGAATAAATCTGAAACAGCCACGGTATCATTTGTAACTCTTGTCACTAATTTACCAACGGGTATCTCATTAAATTGAGAAATGGATAGCGATTCAATATGTGTAAAGACATCATCTCTTAATTTAACCACAATTTCTTGTCCCGTCTTTTGTAAAAGAATTGATAAGAAATAAGAAAATAAAATATTAATGGCAGATAATAATAAATAAGTGCCAACTAAGACTAAAATAGCAATAATATTTATCTCTTTTAAACCAAGTTTACCGGTTGTAGTTGTAATAATTATTGGTAAAACAATTTCTAAAGCTACATTAATAAAAAGCAAGATAAAAGCTATCGCAAATTTTGATAGATGCGGTCTAATATATCTAAAAGCTCTACGGAGGACTTCTAAATCCTTCATCTGACGACGGTCAACTTCATTATTCATAGCGATTTCTTCCTTCCATAGAATCTTCTATTTTTTGTACAGCTACCATCTTGCGGTATAAAGGTGATTTTTCATATAGGACTTCATGTTTATCAAATCCTTCAACTTCACCATCATTTAAAACTAAAATGCGATCAAGATTTTCGACTGTTGATACTCTTGAAGCAATAATTATTGTTGTTTTCCCTTCTCTTTCTTTTTGAATATTTTCTAAAATTGTTTTTTCTGTTTTCATGTCAACAGCGGAAACAGAATCATCAAATATTAAAATTGGGGCATCTTTAATAGCCGCTCTAGAAATAGCAATTCTTTGCTTTTGACCTCCAGATAATGAGACTCCTCTTTCTCCTGTTAAAGTGTCATAGCCTTGAGAAAATCCTAAAATATTTTCTTTAACATCAGAAAATTCCGCGGCATGATCGATTCTTTCAAAAGGCACTTCTTCATCATAAAAAGCAATATTATTTCGCACTTTATCGGAGAATAAAAAGCTATCTTGAGGCACATAACCAATGATTTCATGGACATCTTTAATCTTTAATTCCATGATGTCTTGTCCATCTATAAAGACTTTATTCTTTTCAATATCATAAAGTCTTAATAAAATATCAGATAAAGTTGTTTTTCCACTTCCAATACGACCAACTATACCTATTTTTTCTCCTGATAAGATATGTAAAGAAATATTTTTTAAAGCCGGATATTTTTCATTTTCATAAAAGAAAGTAAAATCTTTAATTTCTATTTCTCCTTTAACTGGTAAAGTTAATTCTTTATCTCCATCATGAATATCTTCTTTTAAATCGAGTAAAGTAGATATACGCTTTAAAGAAGTTTTTGCTTTACTATGCATCACAATAAAAGTACCAAGAGCCATCATAGGCCATACTAAAGTGGAAAAATAACCAACAAAAGTAATGATAGCTCCACTTGAAAGAACTGCTTCCATCTGACCAATACTGCCTAGATAGATAAAATATCCACCTACACCTAAAATTAAAACAATAATTGTCGAACATAAAAAACTAATTATAGAATCAACACCTGCCGAGAACTTTGTTAAAGATACATCTGCCTTTCGACATTCCATACCTAATCTAACAGCTTCTGTATGTTCATACGCTTCTTGAATACATGCTTTAATAACTCTAATACCAGAGAAATTTTCTTGTGCAAAAGAAGATAAATCATCTAATTTTTTTTGTCTATTTTCATAACGAACAGACATGCCTTTTTCAATTACCCCACTTAAAATAGCAATTAAAAGTAAAGGTACCATAGAAAATAAGGATAAGCGCCAATCAAGCGTGAACATCTTATAAAGAGTTAATCCTCCTAAAAATAAGAAGTCTACAAGGCTAATCATACCAAAGCCAAACATGTCTTGAACGGTTTCTACATCATATGTCATTAAAGACATTAATTCTCCAACTTTATTTTCGGCGAATTGGTTACGCGATAATTTGGTAGTCTTATAAAAAATCTTTCTTCTTAAATCAGCTTGAATTTTAGTAGCCACTCCAAAAAGAGCCACTCTCCAGATAAAACGACCAAATAGCATAGCAATAGCTACAAAGACAAGTTGAATTATCATCGAACTTAAATAAGTAGATGGATCTACACCATTTTTAATATTATCCATTGCTAGCCCTAATAATTCAGGAACTTTAAGCTGGGCAAAATCGACTACGATAAGGGCAATAATGCCGATGATAAAATGCAAAAAATATTTTAGATAAAAGCCATTAACATGTTTACCAAATAGCATACTTGCACCTCCGTCCAAGTAACAATTTTACTTAAGTATAAGTAAAAAGACAACAAGAACAATGACTTTCATAAAGAAAAAATACTAGAAAAGGAAAAGCTAATCTAGTATTCTATTTTGACTTAAATTAATCTCTTTTTTCAACGTTTCGAGCTTGATATCCCTTTTCGGTTTGTAGTAATTCAAATTCGACTTCTTGACCTTCTTCAAGAGTCTTAAATCCTTCATCTACAATCTGCGTATAATGAACAAAAATATCTCCTCCTTGTTCATGATTAATAAATCCATAACCTCTATTGGCATTAAACCATTTTACTTTTCCAACCATATAATTCACCTTTCTATAGCTAATAAGCTATTACTCTTATAGTTTTTAATTTTCTTTTGCTAATGTATAAGCAACTGTTACAACCTCTATTTTTTTAGGATGCAATTCATTAATTAGATCAATACATCTAGATAATGTACTACCTGTAGTAACAATATCATCTACAAGTAAAACCTTTTTATTTTCTAATGGAGGATCTAGACACCTAATAATATTTTTCGCCGCTTTTTTTCTTTCGTCTTTATGCAGATCTGCCTGTTTAAAGTCAGTACTTTTTTTAAGCATCCGACAAAAGGGCTTATGAAAGAAATTAAACATTTCTTCAACATGGAGAAATCCTCTTTCTTCATTGCTTAATTCTGTTGATGGCGCGGCCACCAAAACATAATCATGATATTTTAACTTTAAGAAGAAATTATCATACGCAAGAAAGACTGGGGCTAATGCGATGTCATTACATCCTTTAAATTGATAGATAAGAGAAACTATATCATCTTGATAGGGGAAAAAAGAATGTACTACTCCATTAGGTAAAAAGATGTTTTTAGGCCTCCTATTTAGTTTCAAAAAGCAACTTTGACATATTGGAGCATTAAAAAATAAAGAATGAATCCCTCTTATTTCAATATCATTAAAACAGATTAAACACCTCATGCATTAGCCTCCCTAATCTTTCTTATCGATTCTTCCATGGCTTTTGATATAGAGTCCGCGAAATAGATAACTTTTCCATCTGGAGCATCCTTTTTTCTTCCCACTCTGCCGGATATTTGTATCAAAGTAGATGAATCAAAAAGAGTATTATTTGCATGATATATAAGAACTTGTAAATTCTTAACCGTCACCCCTCTTTCTAAAATAGAAGTAGTAATAAGATATTCATATTTGCCCTTCTTAAAATCGGAAATTATCTCTTCTCTTTCCTTTCTTTTTGAATGCACAACTTCACCATTTGGTAAATAGCGACTTATTTCTTTATATAATGTTTCTGCTTCATTAATTGTGGGGCAAAATACAAAGCAAGGCTTATTCTCTACATGGAAAGTTTTAAGTACTTTAATTAAGTGCCATTTTTGAAATAATAAGGAAATTTTCATATCTGGGATAGGGAGTTTATGTCCATGATATCTTTTTGTTAATTCTAAATAAATTCCCTTATTATTAACTACTTCATCTATCATTTCTTGCTTTGGGGTAGCAGACATCAATATATAATTACCTCTTACAGCTTTATAGAAAAAATGCGTTAACATATCATTACCTGTATATGGGAAAGCATCAATTTCATCAAAAATAAGTAAGTCAAAATAATTCTTATATCGATATAATTGGTGGGTTGTTAAAAGAAGAATATCACCCGTTAAATCGCTATGATGATTTCCATATACTGCTCTTACTTTGGCACTTCTAAATGCTTCTTGAAAGCGAGGCAATAAATCAATTACCACATCTTTACGGGGGACAACAAAGCCCACTTGTAAATGCTTTTTGAGCATTGCTTCTACTGATGCATAAACTAATTCTGTTTTGCCGGCACCAGTAACAGCATAAAGAAATACATTCTTATGCTTTAAAATTGCATTTTTAATTTTTGTTGATATCTTTTTTTGTTCAGAAGAAAGTTCATAATCAAGATGTAAGGGAGCAGAAGTAATATTATTATTTACTTCTGCACTCTTACCCATAAACGAAATACATCTTCGACAATAGAGTTCGTGTTTTTTGTTATACGCGAAATATTTTGGATCTTCATTACCACAGATTGAACATATCATATTAATCACCTTCTACTTATACAATCGTCAAAATAAAAAAATAATTTACAAAAAAATTTATTTTTTTTCTTTCACCTTATATGCAATAAACTTTCCAACCAATTAAAAGCAAAAAATCAATAATAAAAAAATATATAAAAGCACATGGATGTACACCGTTTATCTCCAGACTTTTATGTTAACTGAATCTTATAAAATAGCCTAAATTTAGGCTTTTATTAATTTCATTTCTTGTTATTTACACAGATTAACTTCCAAATAGAAAAAACCATATATTTTACTTGTTTTGATCAATATATAACGACCGAATGAGGCTTGACGCCTTACAAAAGAGTGGCTAGAACATTATCGATTGATCCGATAGAGATTTTTTAGTCTCTATCTTTTTTTGTTAATATGATAAAGTTAATGATAAAGACTGGATGTACACTATTTTCTCCAAGCTTTTATTAGCTATCAAATTTAAATAACAATCTATTTTTAGGCGGTTATCGATATGATTGGGTGTCAATTTATGCTTATAAACTTCTGAATAAATTATAGTACTAAAAAACACGAAAAATAATATTCCCACCCACTTACCCATTTTCTTTCGAAAATAAATTCACTACGGCATAAACTACCGCAGCAAATCCGAGAATGTTAGGAGCAAGGCTTGACGCCTTACAAGAGGTAGAATAGAATGTTATTGGCGATTCGGTAGAGACTTTTTAGTCTCTATCATTTTTAATTATCACAATAACCAAAAGAATAATCATATATTTCAAGAACCATATTAGTTCTTTCAACATATTTTCTCCTTATCCCATCTCTAGAAGACGATTCACCTTACTCCCAGTCACGAAAAGACACATACAGTCGCCTCCTTGTAACCTTGTTTAATACGTGTCGACTAAAGAAGTAACAATAAACTCTCACTAATACATATAGGCATTTGAATTTAAAAAAAGTAAATTTTCTTTTTTCACAAGATAAAAACCACTATTTAGCGTTCCACAGGCGTTTTCGCCTTATGAATTATTTATTCATATAATATAGCCTATATTGACGTCCGATATATATCAATGTACGATATATCTATTGAGGTAAAATATATGGACACGAAAGAATTAACAATAGAAGAAAAAATTGCAAATATCAAAGAGACGGATGACCCGTTAAAAATTGCAAATGCTTGGTTCCCACCTTATCATGAGAAGGAATATTATTTTATTAGTTATTCTCATAGGGACTATAAATTAGTCTATGAAAGCCTCCATAGATTACAAAGTGAGGAAAAACATATCAATGTTTGGTACGATCATAACTTAACTCCTGGTAGAGATTGGGAAGAAGAAGCACGTCGATATATATTTGATTTCAATTGCAAAGGAGTAATCTTTTATTTAAGTGAAAATGCTGTTCTTTCACGATCGATACATAAAGAAATCGAGTTCGTTAAAAAGAGCGGTAAATCTTTTCTTTCAATTAATCTTCCCTGTGAAATGATAAAGGGATATGAAGGTAAATGTTTATCCGCTGAGAGTATGCTCAAGTTATTAAAAGAACAAGGTATCTCGGTTGAAAATTATGATGAAAAGTTAACCGCTTTGCATGATACTTTTAACGAAAAAGTAACTTTTTTACCATTTAGTGAAGACATAGATTCACAAATAGATAAAATCCTTTCGTTAAAGCGAGAACCTCTATTTAATGTAGGAAAAATTTTTGCTGAATTACGTTCAATCAATGATATTAATATAATGGAACTTAAAAAAGAGGATTTTGTATATTTTGAAGAAAAAATTCAAAGCGCAATGAAAATAAAATCGATAGGAAATTGTGCTTTTGCAAATTGTAAGCATTTATATAGAGTTGACATGCCAGAGAACATATTTTTAATTGGTAATTTCGCCTTTTCCGGATGCACTAGTCTCGAAAAAGTTACAATTCCAAATAGTGTTATGCACATACGTGATGGGGCTTTTGCAGGTTGCACAAGTCTTGAAGTTATAAGTATTCCAGAAAAAATTAAATTTTTTGGAAAAGGAATATTCAACAACTGTAAAAAACTTAAAATCGTCAACATTCCAAACACAATTAAAACCATAGGCGCCGATTCATTTTTAAATTGTGAAAGCCTTAAACGCATTTCTATACCAGATAGTATTGAAACCATTGATACCGGTGCTTTTTCACATTGCACAAGTCTTGAAAGAATAAATATCCCCAGTAACATCAAATATATTGGCATTAATGCATTTATATTTTGCAAAAATCTTAAAACTGTTACTCTACACTATGGAATTGAAATAATAGAAGATGGCGCTTTTAGAAGTTGCGAAAACCTTAGGAACATTAATATCCCTAGTAGCGTTATTTCAATTGGTAACAATGCTTTTTGTGGATGCTTTAGCCTTAAAAATATAGTCATACCGAGCAGTGTAAAAAATATTGGGGAAGACGCCTTTCTTACATGTAAAAATCTTAAAGAAATAGTAATACCCGATAGCATAATATCAATCGGTAAAAGAGCATTTTCCATGTGTAATAATCTTAGCAATATTTTTTATGGCGGAACAAAAGATCAATGGATGGAATTAAGTAGAAAAATGAATTTTGCTTTCTATCCAAAGAAAAATTTAAATATTTGTTGCATGGATGGAGACATACCTTATAGTCCAACTAAATAATCATAATATTTCCATTCACTACATTTACTTATAATTAACGCATTTTTGCGTTATAAATTAAGTATCTTGCCTTTTTTAGGCATTTTCTATATACTTAATACAGAAAGAAGAGACACATGCATTTATTAACGATGGAAAATTTTATTAACAATTATGAAGGCCTTGTAGAAGATATAGCCTCTATTGTAACTACTACTTTAGAGCTTATTGGTATTATTGTTATTATTTTTGGAACCATAAAAGCCGTCTTTTATTTTTGTAGTGATGTTTGGATGAAAAAACATCATAACATTAGAATAGGATTAGGAAATTCTTTAGCTTTAGCCCTTGAATTTAAAATGGGGGCCGAAATTATAAAAACTGTCGTGGTCCGCGAGATGCAAGAACTAGCCATTCTTGGTATTGTAATTGGTCTAAGAGCCGTTCTTGCTGTTCTTATCCATTGGGAAATAAAAACAGAGAAAAAGGATGAACAAGAAGCAAAAAATGATAAGAAAGAAATAGGTTTTAGACCATTTAAAAAACTTAAATCAAGAAAAAAAGAACAAAAAGTAGATGATATAAATGACAAAACAGATGTTGAACCAATAGAAAATATTGAATTAACAAAAGAAGTAGAAAAAAAAGAAGAGTAATGAGTCTTCTTTTTTTAATATCCTAAATGTTTTAATAGTCCTTCTATACCCTCTAGAATATCATTATAGGCTCTTAAGAAGTTTCCGCTATACCAAGGATCAATAACATCGCGAGGATAAGAAGAAAAATCTAAAAGGCGATATATTTTATGTTCATTATCATTTGGATATACATAATTTAAAAGATATCTATTTTCTTCATCCATGTAGATGATGTAATCAAACTTATCATAATCATCTCTATTTATTCTTCTTGCTCTTCTATGTTCATAAGGAATATTATGAGCATCTAATATTCTTCTTGCTCTATAATCAATAGGATTACCAATTTCTTCATTACTTAAAGCGCATGATTCAATATAAAAATCATGTCTTATGTTTCTTTTATTTATAATATCTTTCATGATGAATTCAGCCATAGGAGAACGACATATATTTCCATGGCAAACAAATAAAATCTTATGCATATATAAAATAGTTATTATTCTCCGCCTCTTTTTGTATATTCTAAAAGTAATTCTTCAAACTTATCTAATTTTTCGGCTTCCGTTTTATCATTAAAAATATATTTTTTAACAACATTTTCTAAAGTGCCTTCACTTCTTAAAGCAACGGTTAAAGTATCATATTGATGAGCTTCATTTTCTAATCTTAAAATATCTTTTTCTAAAACTCTTATATCATCAAAATATCTTACACGCATCATGGAATCCACTTCTTGTAAAGCCGAACGGGTAATTTGATCTTGTTTTGTTTTTAAGCGTTCAATAGTGCCATAAGCAAATTCTCTTAAACGAGTGATATTCCATAAATTTTCTTCAAATTTACGATATTCTTCAACTTCAAAAGGAGATTTACCAATCTGTCTATCTTCAATAATTGTTTGAGCTCTATGAAGGGCTAATTGGAGACCATATTTAGTTCCTTTTTTGAGCATCTCTTGAGCATCAATCATAGTTGATTTTAAAATTGAAGTCAAAAGAAGTTCTAATCTTATATCATCAGAAGTCATCTCTTGAAAACGTACAGATTTATAGGCTAAATCAAAATTAATTTTGGCAAATTCATCAAGAATTACACGATTCTTTTTTTGTTTTATTTCTCTTTTGATTTCTTTTTGTAAATCATAAAGTTCATTATTTGCCTTTTTTAAATCGCTAAGAGTGTATGTCTCTTTCTTTTTTGAAAACATATTTATCCTTTATTCTTCTACACCATATGTAAGAAAAGCAAGAACTCTTTCATATGTTAATTCATCTTTACCCACAAAGATAATGACATCGCCACTCTCTAAAGTGGTATCAGGGCCTGGACTTGTAAGTAAGGTACTATCTTCTTTTTTAACGGCTACAATTGTAGCTTCTGTATAGTTCCAAAAGTTAACTTCACCAATGGTTTTACCCACTAGCCAGCAATGAGATTCAATTCCCATTTCTAAGAATTTGATCGTTTCTTTCTTTTGGAAGCGGAAGTTTTCGGCCATTAATTCCACCGCATCTTGAATTTTATTATTTAAATCACGAGCTTCTTGAAGTAAATCTTTAACAGTGCCTAATCCTTCTACAAGAGTTGGTTTACCATTCCAAGTTTCGGCATATTCTTTAGCTTTGGCTTGAGAATCAATAAAAACACCGACTCCATGCTTTACATAAAGTATTTTTTCTTCGGCAAGTAGTTGTACTGCTTTACGAATTGTTTCAGGAGAAACGCCATATAAAGAAGCAAGCAAGCTTCTCCCTTTTAAAATACTTCCCTCGGGGAATTCTCCACTTATAATTTTTTCCGTAATGTCATGAGCAATTTTTACATACATTGCAAGTGTTTCTGCCATATTCATATCTCCTTTAAATCGAATGCATATTTATTTTAGCATATATATGGAAAATATTAATACTTTTCCAAAATTTTTCTTTCGATTTTAAAAGGAGTTCCCATTTTGAACCCCTTTTTACATGTATTTTTAATAAAAGTCAATCTTTAATTATGTGATAAAATGGTAGTTCTTACTTCTTCCAGACACCATGAAGGTTACAATATTCATAAGTGGCGAGAACTTCTTCACCTTCCTCTAAAACAAAATCGGCTTTTGGTTCTTGTCCAGGAACTAAATTAACAAGAACATTTCTTAAATTAGTTTCTAAAACAACCCATTCAATATAATGTTCTTTAAGCATAGGATGTAAAACAGATCCTACTTCAACATGTACATTTCTACCTTCTTGGCTTACTACTGGAACATGTTTTTCTAAAGCTCCATCAGTTACATTAACTCTTAATTCGACCATGCCTTCTTTTGGGGCGGAACCATCTAAAACGGGAACTACCTTTCCACATTCATTACAGCGATAAACTTTAAAATTCATATTTTATTTCCTCCTTTTTTTAATGTATCACATTTATTCATAACATGCTTGTAAAATTTGTAATACTTCTTCTTTTGTTAAGTCGTGATATCCTCCTCCAAGAGAAGTAGAATTTGCAATTAATGGTAACATCTCTTTTGTAGCTTTAAGTTCTTTTAAAGTAGTACACATGCCAGTTTCTTTAATAAATGAGGCTAAGGCATCTACACTTAAAGTAGCAAGTTCTTCATCTGATTTATTCTTATTATCAATATCAAATACTTTTTGACCAAAACGGGCAAATTTATTAATGTTAAATTGTTTCATAAAGCGATAATAAGGAATAGAAATGGCGGCAAGCCCCATACCATGGGCACAATCTGTATAAGCTCCAAGTTGATGTTCTATATTATGCACTTGCCAATCTTGTTTCTTTGAAACTTTAGTTAACCCATTTAAAGCTAAAGTAGAAATCCATTCAATATTACTTCTTGCTTCATAACTATAAGGATTATCAATAGCCTTATAAGTATTGATTACTAAACTATGCATTAAAGCTTCCATTAATTCATCAGAGACATTATTGTCTTCTATTGAAAAATATTGTTCCATGAGATGCGAAAAGATATCAAAAATACCACTTAGCATTTGATATTTAGAAACGGTATATGTATATTCGGGATTTAAAATAGAAAACTTAGGATAAACGCATTGTTCAAATACATGACCTACTTTAAGTTTTTCCTCTTCATTTGTAATAACACTTCCACCATTCATTTCTGAACCTGTTCCAACCATTGTTAAAATAGAACCTAGAGGTACTACTTCATGATCAATAGCTTCTTCTTTAATCCAATATTTTTCCCAAGGATTATCTTGATAAGCGGATGCCGATATTCCTTTAGCGCAGTCAATGACACTTCCTCCACCTACTGCAAGAATGAAGTCGATGTGATGCGTTTCAATTAAAGATACTCCTTCCATCATCTTTTTATAAGTGGGATTTGGCATTACTCCACTTAGTTCATAAATATTTTTATTTGTTTCATGAAGAATATTTATAACTTTATCATATAGACCTATTTTTTTAATAGATCCCCCGCCATAAACAAGAAGAATATTTTTCCCATAATTATTTAATTCATCCTTTAAATAATTTAAAGAATCCTTCCCAAAATATAATTTGGTCGGATTATAAAAAACAAAATCATATTGCATATTGACCTCCTATTTTACTTTTTTGTGTTAAGTAAAAAAGAGCATATCGCTCTTTTTTATTCTTTCTTTTCTACTTCTTCTTTTTTTAATAAGTCGCGAATTTCGGTAAGTAGATCTTCAGTTGTGACTGGTTTTGGAGCATTGGCTTTAGCTTCTTCTTCTAGTCTTTTTGCTTCTTTTTCAGCTTCGAGTTTCTTACGATTTACACGTTCATGAGCTCTATTGATTAAGCTCACAATAAGGAATAAAATTAAGCCAATTAACAAGAAGTTAATAATAGCCATAACTAAGTTACCCCAGTTCATGGTAATAGCATCAGGATTGGCAATCATATTTCCCTCGGCATCTAAAATTGTCGCAGGTACACCATTTAAGACAACGGTTAAACCAGTAAGATCACCTTTACCGACCGCAAGAGATATGAGAGGCATAAAGATATCATTTACTACGGAATTAACAATTGTAGTAAAAGCACCACCTATAATGACACCAACAGCTAGGTCGACAACGTTTCCTCTTAAAAGAAATTTCTTGAATTCACTAAAAAATTTCATATGTTTTCTCCTTCTTTTTTTATTATAGGTATATTATGTTATAATTTACAAGAAGGAAGCATAAAAGAAATGAAAAAGAAATATCTGATATCCCTTATAACAATTCTTTCTATTTCTCTTTTATTAATTATTATTTCTCTTTTTGAGAATGCCTCTGATTGGTGGTCTTTAAATATATCTCAGACTTATATAACTATAGTTGGAATTATAACTAATTTTTTACCTTTTTCTTTATTTGAAGTAACAGTTATATTTCTTGTTTTATTTGCTATAAGTTTAATCATTAAATTTATCTTTTCTTTATTTTCTAAAAATAAAAAAATTATCCTTAAACGCCTTTATAATGTGTTCTTATTTGCTATATCTATAGTTTTATCATATGCCGCGATTGCCGGCATTGCCTATAAAAGAAGTAAAGTAGATATCATCCAATATGAAGGAGAAATAACTCCTGCTCTAGTTAGTGATACCATAACTTATTATCTAGATGATTATAATAAAGTAGCCTCTTCTTTACCACGCGATGAAAATAATGTTGTTATATCTCCTTATTCTTTTGATGAATTATCTTTACTATTACAAAAAGAAATGGATAAATTAGATTCTCCTTATTTTTATAAACATACGGGGAAACCTAAAAGTACTTTCTTTTCTCCTATATTAAGTGAATTACATATAACAGGTATTAATTTTGCTTTTACTAGTGAAGCAAATGTAAATACTTCTATGCCTTGGGTTGATTTACCTTTTACAATGGGTCATGAACTTGCCCATTTAAAAGGCGTAATGCGTGAAGATGATGCAAATCTAGTTTCACTTTATGTCTTATTAAATTCAGATGATCCCTTTTTAAGATATTCGGCCTATTTTCGTAGTTTTTCTCGTCTATTAGAGATAAAACAATTGACCAATTATAAAGAATATGAATATTTTGTAAATCAAATGAATCCATATATATTTACCGATAACGGCTATTATAATAAGTATTTTATCGATCATGATATGCTTTCAAAAATCGCTGATTTTATGAATAATATTTATCTCATGTTTAATGGACAAAAAGAAGGAACAAATTCATATGTTGATAAAAGCGAATATGATGATTCAGGTAAAAAAGATGATGATGGTCATACCATATATACTTATACTTCTTATTCACCTTATCAAAAATTAATGATTGCTCATTATTTAAATATGACTTCTAGATAGTAAATATACCAATAGAGCAACAAGTCATAATAATGATAAACAAAGTTAAAACAGATACAATAGAAGTCCAAACCACAAGTTGACCAGCGAGTTCTCCATCCTGTTTCATTTCAAAGGCCATTGGCACACTACTAACGGCAACTGGGGTCGCAAATAAGGCGATTAAAGTGGGAAATTCTACTTCTCTAAATCCTAATGCATAGCCGATTAATAGACAGCTAATAGGAACAACAATTGTTCTTAAAGTAGTACCTATTATGATTTGGGGTGCAAGTCGTTTAATACTAGAAAACTTAAACTTGCCACCTAAAACTAATAAGGCAAGAGGAGAAGCAATATTTTTAATATTTTCAATAGCCTTATATAAGAAGTTACTTGATATAGCCGCTTTAGATAAATCAATATTATTTTCAATACATAATAATCTTATAGCTAATAATACTAAACCAAAAGCAACACCAACAATTAAAGGATTAGTAACAATATTTTTTATAGTTTTAACAAAAGATACTTTTTCTTCCTTATTCTCTTTAAAAATAGATAAAGAAATGACCGCGAGAGCATTAAATAAAGGTATCGATATAGCAGCCATAATAGAGGCAAGTCCAACACAAGTATCTTTAATAGCACTTGGGGCTAAAAACGTAGATAAAGGAATACCAATAATTGCATAATTAGATCTAAATACGCTTTGTAATACTACTCCTTTTTGTTTTGGATCTTTAATAAATAGCATCACTATTCCTAAACCTACAAAGAATAATACTAAAATAGCTATAACTGCATATAAAATAAACATCCAATCAATAGTTAAAAAGGCTTCTTTATCAATAAATCCCACATTATAAAAGAGAAGAATAGGTATTAATACACGAAAACAAAACTTATTCGCTTTATCTAAAAAATCATCACTAAAGATATTTCTTGATCTTAAAAAATAGCCAAATAAAACAATGAGTACAATTGGTAAAACCGCATTACAAGTGAATAAAAATATGTCCCAGATATTCATTTTTTTACCCCTTTTTTATTTTAGCACTCAAAAAAGAATAAAAGAAAGAAAATAGCTTTAAATAATTATTATCCTATAAAGTATCTACATGCCCTACAAAAAGAGGAAGGCCACTATAATCGTATATAACATAAATAAATGGATGATCTAATTTAACTTTTAAAGCATCATCATAAAATCCTGGAGAGCTGTTTCCTGCACCTGCAAAAGATAATGATTTAATAATCGTACCATCTTCATTAAAGACAACATGATTCTTTTGTCCTATAACTTCAATCCCTTTTTCTTGATCATCATTAAATACATTATCTAAATTTCTATTATCACGATTAAATATTAGGCCTAGTCCCATTTCTTTTAAAATATCATTAAACTTAATTGTGGCTTTAATATCCATTTTAGGCACTGTTAAATCAATAGAAATGGAATCATATTCTGTATTACCTAATTCAATATATTTCTTATTATCAGGATTTTCTATAAAGATATTTTGTCCTTTTATAGCTTCATCTATTGAAACATCATCATCTTTAGAAACAACATATTGAATTCTATATCCATTTTCATATTTATCATAAAAACTAAAATATTTATCATATTCATATACTTCATCAGAATACGTATGATGCATATATGAAACACGCTTATTTTGATTATCCTTCATATAGAAAGTATCTTCATAAGTATCACTATTAAGAAATGATCTATACCATCCTTGTGAAAAATATAAAGCACTAAAAAGATAAAATATGGTGTTCTCTAAATATAAGTCGTCCTTAGTAAAGAAGTTTTTATCTTGCATCTTATTATTAATCCACTCTAACATGAGATTAATATCTATATCATTAGTAAAATCTAAAGAAAATGCTTCAACATAGTTATCAGTTAAACTATTGATATAATCTTCGTTAATATCAAGTCCATTTGATAAGAAGGCACCATGATACATTTGAGTAGTACCATCATCATTTACTTTAAAATTGTTTTCATACATCTTTTTATATTCTGCACTTCTTTTAGATGCTTCTATTCCTAATACTTCATCAAATAGTTTTACCATTTCTTCATTTTTATAACCCAAAGAAAGAAGATGTAAATTGCTATATAAGTTCATCGGAGAATAACTATAATTATCTTTATCATTACCTTTTTCATCGATATTATAAGTGAAATTAATTAAGGCGTTTTTATATTCTTCGCTTATTTCTTGTCTTATTAGCTTTGTTGGATATTTAATGGAATTTAATGATTTAAAAGTCTCTTTATCTAACTTTTCTTTTTCACTAAGAGAATATGATTTATCATATATACGAGGAGATTCATCCACTTCTATAAATATTGATAAGACGAAAATAACTGGAATTAAAATAATAACCACGAAACTAATAGCCATAGTGCGCATAGCTATTTTTAAAGGAGAAGCAGGTGTTTTATATGATTTTCGATTAGCTTTAAGACTCTGAACATCTATTTTATTTTCAATCATAAAATTAGATTCAAAATCAGATCTTAATTTCTTTTTGAATTTAGACATTCTTTTCCTCCTTTTTATAATACTCTTTCGCTTTTTTTATAGCTCTATAGTATTTCGAGGATATGACATCAGTAGATACATTCTTATCAATAGCAATTTCTTTAAAAGTAAATCCATATAATGTATGAAGAATAATGTATTCTATTTCTTCTTCATCAAGGAACTTTTTAAAAACGGCAATGCGCTCTTCAAATTCTTTATCAATACTTGTCTCAACAGCTATATCACCTTTTAATAACTCTACTCTTTGACGACGTTTTAATAAGTCATAACATGCATTTTTAACAGATGAAATTAAATAATATTTAAGTCCACTTCCATCTTTTAAATCATTTTTATGATAAAAGAACTCCAAAAAAGTGAAGGAGACTATATCTTCGGCATCTTCTTTATTTCTTACTTCTTTTAAAGCAATATAAAACATTAAAGGAGCATATCTAACATATAGACTTTCAAAAGCTTTCTCCATTTTCTTTTGTGAAGAAGATCGTAATGCATTTAAGAGTTTGTCATCAGTTTTGGCCATATTTACCTCGACACTATATAAGACTTTTTAATAGGCGCTTTTCGTCGTTATTTGTAAAAAATATTTCTTTTCTTAAAGTATAATCTATTTATAACAAAAAATTAGCAATTCTACAAATAATTCACTTTATAAAACTATGGTATGAATATTAAAACTTCCCATTTGATAAAATAAAATCCATGAGGTTAACATGATGAATACCATTTCGCTTTTGAAGTAAATAATCGGTTGTTATAACATATTTTGGATAATTATCTTTGATCATTTCGAGTGGTCGATATTCTCTATCTTCAGTGGTTTTACTTGAAAGAATTGTATACGCTACTTGGGCATATGAATAATTCATTTCTTTATCTCTTAAAATAAAATCACATTCAAAATTACCAATCCTTCCAACACTAATTTGATAATCGTGCGTTTTTGCATAAATATAAACAATATTTTCAAGTGCTGGGCCATAAAAAATACGACCATCTACATTACTGGCATTTAAAAAACCAAAGTCGGAAAGATAATATTTTCTTTCACCTAGAAGAGCTCTTTTAGATTTCATATCAAATCGAGGACACTCATATATAATTTTAGCTTTAAGAAGCGCGTTAATATATCGTGAAATTGTTTCTTTTGCTATTTTCATACCATTATTTTTTAATTCCTTATAAATATTATTTATACTTAAAAAAACACCAAAATTACCTATTACAAAGTGACGTATCGTTTCAAATATATCCTTATTTCTAATTTTCAATCTCCGACGTATATCTTTTTCAAATATTTCACGTACTACTTCTTGAACATATGTCTCTTTATCTAAAAGAGAATCCAAAAAAATTGTTCTTGGGAAACCGCCTTCTCGAATATAATTATTGAGTTCTACATAAGGATTAACATCTATATTTTTGCCATAAAATTTCTTCATACCTTCATATTCTTCAAAACTTAAGGGAAACATTTCAAATTCAATGTAACGGCCAGTCAATTTTGTCATGATTTCACCACTTAAAAGATATGAATTTGATCCTGTAATAAAAATAGACCAATTTCCTTCGGTTCTAAAACTATTTAATACTTCTTCAAAACCAGATACATTTTGAATTTCATCAATAAATAAATATTTCAATCCGTGAATATATTGATATCTTTCAATAAGATTTTCTAATTCCTCTGCTTTTTTAATATTCTTATATCCTCTTTTATCTAAATCAATATATATAATATTTTCTTCATTTATATGAGAAGCCTTTAATTCGTCTGCAATCATCATCATTATACTTGACTTGCCACATCTTCTAACGCCAGTTATTACTTTAATAATATCATCTGAATGATAAAAGCCTCGAATTTTTCTTAAATAGTTTTCTCTTATATATAAGTTCACTAGTAATATTTCTCCTTTTCATCCTTATATATATGATGCATTCAAAAGTAGTTAAATGCAAGTTAACGCTACCACTTTTTTATTTTTTTCAATTTTGGTAACGTTAACTCTATTTTTTCTCGATACATACATATAACAAAAAGATAAAAATTAATAATTCTTCATGTCTTTTAATTCATCATATAAGTCTTTCTTAGTTATTTGCAAAGCAACAAAAAAAACAATTCCAAAGATAGCGTGCATCACTAGAATAAGTGAAAAAAACAAGGGAATGCCGAATACAATGTAAAATACAAAGCCAAAAACATTACCGAATACTTCCGAATAATCTTTTTCGGAGACTTCCCGGCTAGATACATTTATTTTATTACTTTCCCAAGAATCTTGTTTAACTTGATATTCTGTTTTATAAATGGTTTTGGGTTTAAAATCATCTTTACTAAAATGGGGCCGGTACAGGTTCAGTATAAAAAAAGTAACAACAATTGGTGCAAGTCCCACTACTCCAATTGCAACATCAAATGCCCATCCCCAGGAATTATATGTTTCTTCTAAAGATAAAAAATCAAATAATAATTGGAAAACAAAATACATATGATCAGAATATATCGCAGTTAAAACTAAACAAAGAATTTCACCTAATAAAAGATAAGGGAATAGACATGAAAAAATATTTTTTAGTGTTCTCATTATTTTCTCCTTTTTTCGCCACTATTATAACCCCCCCCCGTCGCTGTCAACAACTTTTTAAAACACGCCAAAAAAGCAGAAAAAACGGCCCTTTTTTTCATTTTTTCTTTTATCAATGAAGTGCTATTAAGAAAGTAGACAGTATATACATCTCTGTAGACACATGAACGTTCATGTGTCTACAGAACTTCTCCCAAAGTGGACAACTGTTGTATAATGGTGAACATATATGAAAGGAAAGGACACATATGAAGTATTCTAAGGAACAAAGAAATGAAATTGGTCGCCTAGTTTATACAAAAGAACTCACGATAGGCGAAGCGTGTAAAATGTTTGATATCAATCGTTACACGGTCAGAGATTATATGCGCGATTATAGGGACGCTAATCAGTTACCTCCTATGTCTGATTTAGAACAAGCAGATGAGACTAAAAAGACATCAAAGCGCAAGAACAAAACTATTAAATATAATGACCTAGCAACACTATCTAGGGATGCGCTTATTGATGAGGTTATTAAAGCTAGAGTCGAGGCTGAACGAGCAAAAAAAGGGTATGCAGTGAAAGGAGGTGGTCAGGAAAAGGAATTCATCAACTTATTCGATGTGAATTCGAAATAGCTTATAAGCTATCTGCAATATATCCAATAAGCAGAATATGTAGGATTATGGGGATTAATAGATCATCATTTTATAAGTGGAGAAAAAGAATGAATAACCCATCAAGTAAATTGCTTCAGAGAAGCGCCAATATAGCCTTATTTAAAGAATTACACGATAAGTATCCAACTCATGGCTATAGATGGTTAAACGCGAAAATAAGGCTAGATTACGGCCTTGTATTCTCTGATAATTATGCTCAAAGATGCTGTGCTTATGCAGGCATTAGAAGCATCTCTAGAAGACGTAAATATTATAAGCCTGGAGAACGATATAAGATCTATCCAAACCTCTTACTTGCTGATATAGCTGTTAATCATCCCTACGAGGTTGTAGTAACAGATATGACTGCTTTCTGGTGTAATAACACCTATTATGAATTAACTCTATTCTTGGACTTATTTAATAACGAAATAGTCTCATATGGACTATCTTCTAAAAAGGGAGATCGTAATACTTATATCGATGGTCTTAATAAATTGATTGAAAAGAAAAAAGAATATAAAGACCTCAAAATGATTCTCCACTCAGACCAAGGTACAGTATATTCTTCAAAAGCCTTCAATGAGGCACTCCCATTATACAATATTGTTCATTCAATGTCTCGTGCAGGTACTCCAACTGATAATTCTATTATGGAATCTATCAATGGATGGTTAAAGGAAGAACTATTTAATGACTTCCACATCAAGGAGTCTGATGACCCAGTTAAATGTGTTGAAGAGTATATCAAATTCTTTAATGAAGGTAGACCTTCATACTCATTAAATTATCTTACTCCTAAACAATTTAAAGAACTTTTTACCCCCTAATTACAAAACTGTCTACTTTTTCTTGACTAGTCCATCCAGTCCATTATCTATATTATTCTTTCAACCTCTATTTTCCTCTATGGGATTAAATGATGCCATAAATCTTTTTAATAAAAAAGTACAAAAATATGGGAATGTATATATGGCTTTATCATGACCAATATTGCTTTTTGACAATTTAAATCCATAACAAATATCTTCATATTTTTCCGAATTTATTAATGTTACTAATGATTTAGCTTTCGAATTACTAGCCTTTACTTCAACAGGAATAAGTGATTTTTTAGATCTAATGATGAAATCAACCTCTAGCGTGGAATCATTACGCTTATAGTAAAATAATTTATATCCTTGCTTAATAAGAGCTTCACTAACTATGTTTTCATATAAAGCTCCTTTATATACTCCAAGATTTTTATTAACCCTTAAATCCTCTTGAGCCTCTTCATCTAGCATTGCAATAAGTAAACCTGTATCAAAGAAATAAAGTTTAAATATATTTGGATTGTAATTCCCATTTAATGGTAACGCTGGAAATTGCATGCAATGGCAAATATTAATCATACCCGAATCAATAAGCCAATCAACACATCCTCGATAATCACGAAATCGCGCATTTGGGACCACTTTAGACATCTGAAATTTTTTATTTTCTTCTGCTAGTTGAGGAACAATTCTATTAAATACATTGATGATTCTTGCTTGATCTAGACCTGAAGCATACTTTTTAATATCATCTTTATAATCTAAAATTATTTGCCTTTGTATCTCAAGAGACCTTTCAAAAGTATTTGTATTTATATATCTACTAACTAATAAAGGCATACCACCAAGTACAATATAATCAAGAAAAAGCTTATGATATAAATCCATTTCTAAACTATTAAATGGGCGTAATTCACGCATGTGAGAAAGCATATCTTCAATCACTTCATCTCCATATCCTTTAGCCCATAAAAATTCTTCAAAATCCATGGAATACATTTCATAATCTGTCTTATATCCCACACTGTTACTTTCAATCCTTGCATAATTCACTCCAAGCATTGATCCACTGCAGATAACATCAAATCGTCCATCTATATAAAAGAATTTAAGAGCTGTGACAATTTCCGGAAAAGCTGTTATTTCATCAAAAAATATTAATGTTTTACCTTTGATAAACCTCTTACTTGGATCAATAAAAGAAATATTCTTTATGATGCTATTAACATCATATCCATCAACGATTATTTTTTTATATTTTTCTTCACTAATAAAATTAATATCAATAACGCTTTCATAGTTTTGTAAAGCAAAATGCATAATGGATTCTGTTTTTCCAATTTGACGGCAACCTTTAACAATTAAAGGTTTTCTATATTGATCTTTTTTCCAATCATTTAAAAACTTATCAATCTTTCTTTTTAAGTACATGCTTTATCTCTCCTTGGAACCTCTTATAATGAATATACACATTTTATGAGCGAATATCAAGAGACTTTTCACAAAAAATTAGGGAATATTTCCTTATTTTACACATTTTATGAGCGAATATTTATAGACTTTTCACAAAAAATGAGGCAATCACTAAAATGCAAAACATCAAAATAGATTTTATTGTCGCATTTTCATTTGGATATACAACAAATCAAAATGCTAATAAATCCCTAGATTTAGGGAGCATATGCAAATTATCTGCAAAAGAATAGAAGTAATAAAAAGGACTTCAAGTGATTATACTCAAAGCCCTATTATTTTAATGTTATTCTTAATCAGATATTGGCTTCATCGTGGGAAATAAGATTACTTCTCTAATGCTTTGTACATTAGCAAGTAACATTACTAATCTATCAATACCTATTCCTATTCCTCCAGTTGGGGGCATACCATATTCTAATGCTTCTACAAAGTCGACATCCATTTCACTTGCTTCATCATTACCTAATGATTTTTCTTTTAATTGTTCTTCAAATCTCGATCTTTGATCAAGAGGATCATTTAATTCACTAAAGGCATTCGCATATTCTCTTCCTCCAATAAAGAGCTCAAATCGTTCCGTAAAGCGAGGATCTTTACTCTTTTTTGCTAAAGGAGAAATTTCAAGAGGATGACCATAAACAAGAGTGGGTTGAATTAAAGTTTCTTCACAATACTTTTCAAAGAAAGCATTAATGATATGACCAACTCCTGTAAAGTGCTTTTCAATAGGTACTTCATAAGAAGTAGCAAGAGCTTTTGCTTCTTCCATTGTATATTGATTAGAAAAATCAACTCCTACTTTTTCATTAATTAAATCAACCATAGTTACATGTCTAAATGGTGATTCTAAATCTATTTCTAAATCCCCATAAGGAATTTTTGCTTTACCTACAACATTAATAGCTAAAAGTCTAAATGTATTTTCTACAAGTGTAGCCATATCTTCAATATCACCATATGCTTGATATAGTTCAACTGTTGTAAATTCGGGATTATGCTTTAAATCCATCCCCTCATTACGGAACAATCTTCCTATTTCATATACTTTTTCAAGTCCTCCAACGATTAGACGTTTTAGATTTAATTCAGTGGCAATACGAAGCGTAAAGTCTTTATTTAAAGCATTATGATGAGTGATAAAAGGACGCGCCGCCGCCCCACCTTTAATAGAAGATAAAATAGATGTTTCTACTTCCACAAATCCTAAAGAATCAAAATAGTGTTGCATTTCACGAATGATTCTTGGTCTTAATAAAGCAATCTTTTTACTTTCTTCATTCATGATTAAATCAACATATCTACGGCGATATCTTTCTTCAATATCGGTTAAGCCATGAAATTTTTCTGGAAGTGGTCTTAAAGCTTTAGTTAAATGAGTATATTTAGATACTTTTAAAGATAATTCTCCTGTATTTGTTTTCATCGCATGACCTTCAACACCAACAATATCGCCAATATCGGCCATTTTAAAAATACTATATGAATCTTCTCCAACCGAATCTCTACTTATAAAGCATTGAAATTCTCCATCACGATCTTGAAGATGAAAAAATGAAGCTTTACCCATTTTACGCATCGTCATAATTCGTCCCGCTAGAGTTAAAGATATACCTTTTTCTTCAAGTTCTTCTTTGCTATAATCTTTATATTTTCTTAAGTCTAAAGAAGTACCAGTTCTTATAAATTTTTTCCCAAAAGGTTCTATTCCTAATTCTTGTAATTTTTTAGCTTTTTCACGACGCACAAGTTCTTGATCTGATAATTTTTCTTCCATAACTTTCCTTCTTTCTTATTAATATCACCCTTATTTTACCATTTTTTAGCCCTTTAGCAACTAAAACGATGCATCTATATCATCACTTTAAAGCATTTAAAGCTTCATAAAAATCTGCTTCTTTTTCCATTTTAGTTAAAGCAATACGTGTCTTTTTAGAAAAAGAAAATCCTTTAAAATATAAAGGGGCTACAGAGCGTAGTTCATGAAGAGCTTTATATTCACCTTTTAATTCTTTTAAGGCTAAATAGTGTTTAATACAATATTCTTTTTGCATATCTAAAGTAGGATTATCTAATAGAATTCCTTCATTTAAATAAGTATCTATCCGCTTAATAATGCTTGGATCACCTAAAGAAGCTCTTCCAATCATTACAAAATCAGCATGAGTTTCATCTAATAATTCTTTAGCTTTAAGTGGAGAATCAATATCCCCATTTATAGCAATAGGTACATTAACTACTTCTTTTATCTTTTTAGCATAACTATGGTTAGCTTTGCCTTCATAAAATTCGGAACGTGTTCTTCCATGAATAGCAATTAATTTCACGCC
>X41_Pika__coassemble_1_pt1 | contig 50773 bp, 40 predicted proteins | sample X41_Pika__metabat2_high_PE_003 | metagenome-assembled genome bin X41_Pika | reverse complement strand
GATCTATATGGAAAAGAACGATTTTGTGAAATACATTTATTAGATAAATAAATTTGTATATAACATTATTTTTTTCCTTTATTATAATAGTTAAGGGGTAACTTATGGACTTTTTAAATTTTCATGATCAAAGATGTATTGATATTTTAAATCAAGGTGAAGTTTTAATCTTTCCTACTGAAACAGTCTATGGTATGGGAGCCCGTTTTGATTTAAAAAAGGGATTTGATAGACTTGTAGAAATCAAAAAAAGACCACCAGAAAAACCCTTTACTTTAATGATATCGGATTTAGAACAAATATCCTCTTTTGCCTATTTAGATGAAAATATAAAAAGAGTTATAAATACTTTTTTACCAGGAGAAATGACTTTAATTTTAAAATCTAAAGATACTTATCCTTGGGTAACTTTAAAACAAAATACAATTGGAATTCGTATGAGTTCATCTAAAAAAGTTATTGATTTAATTAATAGAGTAGGTGTCCCTTTATTAGTTACAAGTGTTAATCGCTCTTTTAAACCTCCTTTAAATTCGATAGAAGAAATAGTAGAAGAATTCAAAGATGAAAATTTATATATAGTTAAAGATGAAGCTTATTTAAGTAAAAAACCATCAACGATTGTTTCTCTTATTGATGATGAGATAAAATTAATTAGAAAGGGAAATATAGACTATCAAGATATATTAAATGTATGGAGGAATAATATATGATAATAGCTTTAGGATGTGATCATGGAGGACTAGAATTAAAAAACCAAATAAAAGAATATTTATTATCTTTACATCATGAAGTTAAAGATGTAGGTACTCATACAAAAGATAGTTGTTCTTATAGTGAATACGGCATTAGATGCGCTGAAGCTGTCGTACGTAACGAAGCAGATAAAGGCATAGTAATATGTACAACTGGAGAAGGTATAATGATTGCCGTTAACAAAGTAAAAGGAATTAGATGTGGCTTACCTTATAACGATTTTACTTGTGAATATATGAGGCGTCATAATGATTGTAATATGATGTCTCTTGGGGCTAAATTTGTAACTCTTGAAGATGCTAAAAGATATATAGATATATTTTTAAATACCCCATTTGATGGAGGAAGACACTCCGTTAGGGTCAATTATATTAAAGATTATGAAGATAAAAAGATTTAATTCTTTTTTAAGAAATCATCTAGATAATTAAGCCAAGAAGTCTCCCCTTCCTCATAAAAGAAGTGCCTTAAAAAATCAACAACGATTTGATGTCTATATAGAGCTTCTTTTTTACCTGCTTCAGTTAACATCAAATGTTTTAATTTTAAAAGCTTTTCAAACATATGACCAATTCCTGTAGCATCATTTCTTATGGAAGTATATATTTCTTCATTAAGATTTTCATTAGGAAAAATAGAAGGAACAAAAAATGGCTCATTATGCGTTATTCCATATAGATAAGTTCTTAAAATACCATTAGATCCTAAAGCATCACACATATCAGCATCAGAAACGATTTTACCTTCTATGGTTTTAGGAACAATACCTTTAAGTCTTTTATTATATCCAATGCATTTTATTTCACTTATTACTTGTTCTTTTATTTTTTCTTCTACTTCGATTTTATCTAAAATGTTTCGCGCATTTATTAAATCTGCCGCTTGTTTTTTTCCAAATAATTTATAATCATCAACATCATGTAACATAGCTATTAAATAGACCACTTCCTCATCTGAACCTTCCTTTTTAGCAAACTCTAAGGCGAGCTTTGTAACTCTATTAACATGGCTTATATCATGACCTGTTTCATCTTTATTTAGTATATCGCTTACAAATTTTTCTAAATCTTTCATACATTTACCTCATAAAGACATTATAAGATAAAGTGCTTTCCTTTGTCATTTTTTAATATATATAAATACTTTATATATAAAATAAATTTTGCTAAAATATTTTTGCATACATAAGGAGATTTTCTCATGGAAAACAGCAGATTTAAAGTAGAACTTTGGACTGAAGAAATCGCTTCTTCATGTAAAGAAAGCAAATTATTAAAGTTCCAAAGTTCGGATGAAGATGTACTTCGTATTACAAATTCTAATTATGAAGAAGTTTTTTCTTATCTAACTAGAAGAAAAACACTTTTAATTTCTAATGATGATGAAGATGAACTTCTTTCTTCTCATAAAGAGGAAGAGGTAACATCATTACACGTCACTAAAGGAAAAATAAAAAATGATATTCTTGAACGCTTAATTGAAAAGAATAGAAAATCATTAGAAAAATATGGACGTATTACCACATATGTCTCTTTTGGTATTTTAGATTATACCGAAGTTGATCATAAACATGATGTTAAATCCGCGCCTTTAGTATTTGTTCCCGTGATGATTGAAAAACTTGAAGATAGAAATGTATATCAAATATATGCTGTTAATGATGAATTATGTTTAAATGAAAATCTTATCTCTTATATGCAAAAGAATCGAAATATAAGTTTAAGATATCCTATATCTTCCAATTTCTCTTTGATGGAATATTTAACATTTATTGCTCCAAAAGCATATATGTATCATTGGTCGATTAATAATGGCGTCTTCTTAACCGATTTTGATTTAACTTCCCAAAAGACTGTTGATGATTATATCACTAATCAAGATAAGATAATTGAAGTGCCTTTAATTAAATCTATATCTTATTATAATTCAGAATTCTATTCCTTTAATCATCCAAAAGGGAGTAAGTTAAGCCGTAAGTTATTATCATTATTACCTTTAGATAATGAAGAATATCGCATTATGCAAAAAGTAGCCAATAGAGAAAATCTTTTTATTAGAACTGATGGTTTAGCAAATCAAAGCCATTTAATTAATAATATGATTTCCGCTTTCTTAATAAATAATAAAAAGGTTCTTGTAGTCTATAATGAGAAATCCCAAAAAGATGCTTTATTCTCTTCTTTAGATAGCTCTTTAATTCCTTATTGCCAAGACTTTAATGAATTCTCTATTGATAAAGATGCCTTTTTAGATCGCATCTTCTCTTATGATAATTATCAATATCAAAAATCAAGTATGGATCCTATGTCCATGCAAGAGATTTTAAATCAATATTATGAAGTGCGTAATGATTTTAAAAAGACTATCAATTCTTTAAGAAAAAAACAAAGTCCCTTTAATCTATCATTAAGCGATGTTATTGAAAGCTATTACCGTTATCAAAATGATATGATCGATATTAAAATCCCTCATATTGGAGAAATGAATCCCTCAAAGCTTGAAGAATATTTAAGTTCTATTCGCGAATTTGAAAATACTTTAAGAGCTTTAAAGACAAATTATAAAGATCATCCTTTCTATGGTTTTGATAAAAAGATTATGATGCAAGAAGAATATCTTCCCTTGAAGACATCATTTACGGTCTTGACCGAAAATATAAAAAAGATGAATACGCTTTTATTATATTTCCATGAAAGATTTGAATTCCCATATGCCAATAATTTAAAGCTCACTAAAGCTTTATTAAATATCTTATCTATTGCTTCGGATTATAAAAAATATCCTTCTTCTTTCTTTGAAGAATTAAATTTAGATGAAGCTATTAATAATGTGAATAAATTAAATGATTTAAATGCTAAAAAGGTAGCTACAGAAGAAAATCTAAAAACTTTATATGGCGAAAAAGTATTCGATTTAGATTATACTCTTTTACAAAAGATCGTCACGGAAAATAAGCTTGGACGTAAAGAACAAAAAATAATTGCTCCCTTTATTGATAAAAAAGAAAAACTCACTATTGATGATTTAATTGAAGTAAAAACACATCTAGATGCATATCTAGCTTTAGATAATGATATTAAAGCCTTAAAAGAAACATTAAATAAAACTTTTGATAATTACTTTAAAGATGATAATTATCCTCTTGATGAACTACAACAGATTAAAGAAAGTGTAGCCACTTATAATCTTTCCAAAGCTTACTTTATGAAAAACAGACTGCCCTTTACTTTAAAACCTATGGAACAAATGAAAGAGGAAGCTATCTTTAATGATATGATGAAATATAGAACACGTCTTCAAATACTCTTTAATGAAGCTTTAGAAAATACAAATAATATCTTACCTTACTTTAATAAAGATATCTTTGATTTTGAAGTATTACCTTATGATCAATACTTCCATAAAGCGGATAAGATTGCTAAAGACTTTAATGCCATCAATCAATATTTAGATTTCTATATGTCTTTACATAGAATCAATCAAATATTACCTAACTTAGGTAATAAACTATTAGATATAGAAGATTATACTTTATATGAAAATATGTTTATGAAACGCTTCTATTATGATTATGCTTCATATTTAATGAATTCTTTGAGAAAGAATACATATAATGATGCTTATATCTTTGGAAGTATTGAAACATATCAAAAAAGTGAAGAAGACCGTAAGAATTTATTTGAATCATTTATCACTAATTACTATGTTGATTTCTTAAAATCACATCTTGCGGAACTGCGTCGCAATGAATTAAGTGCCATTGAAAAGTTTAAAGAATCTATAGGTTTACGTCCTCTTGCCTGGATTGCTCGTATGGTTCCTGAATCCATATATCATATGTTCCCATGTTTAGTTATGCCTTTAAATTCAGTAGCAAGTCTTTGCGCTGATGAACAGTTCCACTTTGACGCTTTAATTGTTTTAGCCTCAAGAAGTGTTATGACTAAAGAAACTTTATCCTCTTTATATCGAACAGATCAAACCATTGTTTTTGATACTCAATGGTTAACAAGAAATCCAAAGACTGATTATATTGATAGATCAGATATTGAAAACTTTATCTCGGCTTCAAAAAGATGTTTTGAAAATGTGGAATTTGTTTCTAAATCCTACTATACCCTGCCTTTAAAATCTAATAATCGAAATATTTATTTTAAAAAATACTTAATTAAATATTTAAAGAGTCAAGGCTTTGAAGTTGCAAGTGATATATCTTTAAATGAAGGTACTTTAGATATGGTAGTTAGAATGCCTTTAAGAAAAGGTTATACAGGAATCACTATTGATGCTATGCCATATCATTCAATAGAAAGTGCTATGCTAACTTTTGAGGCTAGCAAAACAATGGTAAATAATGCTGGATATAGTTACATCCGCGTCTTCCCCTTTGCTTTCTTTATGGATGAAGAAAAGGCTAAAGAAGAACTAAGTAAAGCTATTATTGATAACTCTATAAAGACAATTGAAAGAAAGAAAAGAGTTGTAAAGAAGAAATTAACTGATGTCTTATTTGAAAATTATGTCTTCCCTGCCGAAATCTATTTTGCCTATAAAGGTAAAAGTGAAATCAGCCGTAAGGACTTAATGCTCAGCGTTTTAAAAAGAACTATGCCTTTAAAGAAAGATGAATTAATAATGCTTTTCCAAAAGGATGCTTTAGAATTAATCTCTCTTTTAACAGCCGAAGATAGAATATATGAAAAAGATGGTTTCATCTTTGTAAGTGGAGAAAAAGTAACCTTTAAATCCTCAAAAGCAAAATTAAGAGATTATAAAAATGTTCATCCTCTAGAAATCCAAGATGGTATCTTAAGAATGGTTAATTCTATCCATCCTTTATCCTTAGATAGCATTATTAAAATGATCTTATTATGTTTAGGATATAAAAAGATGAATGCTCAAATGTATAAATATGTTAATGATTTAGTTTTAGATTTAGTAAAAAATAATTCATCTCTTACTTTAGATGACAATATGCTATCTATTAAAGAAGAAACAAAAGCTTAATTATTTAACAATATAAAGAATACCTATTGTTCCTTTACCACAGTGGGAGGAAATAACACATCCTGCTCTTGTCGATAAAATAATATTTTCAGGAATTAGTTTTTTTAGTTCATTTCTTAGATATACTTCATATTCATCCCCAAGAGAATGCGTAATCATAACATGCTCTAAATCGATATGATCCATATCCTCTTTAAAAATATCTAATAAAGTATTTAAAGCATTAACCATTTTTCCTCTTGGCTTTTTATATACACCCATCTTCCCATCTTTAACTCTAATGATAGGACGAATATGAAATCCTTTACCAAAGATAAAGGCTAGAGATGAACATCTTCCACCCTTATATAAATAATCAAGAGTTTCTACCGCGAATTGACTTCTAACATTAGGAACGAGTTCTTTTAAAGCGCTCTCTATTTCAAAAATATTTTTTCCTTCTTCTTTTAATTTAATAGCTTTTAAGATCAATAATCCTATACCACTTGATAAATTTCTTGAATCAAAGCATACTACATGATCTCTTATGTCTTCTGAGGCTAAATAAGCATGTTGATAACAAGAAGAAAATTCACTAGAGATACAAATAAAAAATATATCATAACCTTCATTTACTCTTTGATGGAATAAAGGGGAAAGCTCTTCTATAGATAGAGCACTAGTCTTAGGTAACATCTTTTTTTCCGCGACTTTTTTATATAATTCTTCTACAGATAGATCAACCCCATCATGATAAGATTCCTCTCCAAAAAGAATTCCAAGAGGGGCAATATCTATTTCTTTTTCTTTTAATAATTCAGGTGGTAAATCACATGTAGAATCCACAATAATCTTCACAGGTCTCATCTTTAATCTCCTTTGTGCATTTCTTTGCTTTCTTTTTAAATATTAGCATATTTTAAAAAAGTTGTCATATATTTAAAAAGACGAATAAAGTAAATATAAGTCAATAAAAAATATTACTCTTCTTCCTTTTTTCTTAATTCATCTATTGTTTTAACAACTACTTTACCTTCATCAAGTTGCTTAATACTTTTTTGAAGATAATCAACATTACTTTTGGCATAAAAAGAATCTGATGCTTTTATTTCAAATGGTAACTTACGTTCTCTAATAAAAGCTTTTGCAAATAAGTTTATTGCTGTAGATGCTGTCATTCCAACATCGGCGCATAAAGCATCAAACTCTTTTTTGACCTCTGAATCCATACGAACACTTAATATTGTTTGTGCCATAAATACTCATCCTTTAACATACATTGTAATATAATAAGCTACTAAAAAAATACGTTATCCACTATTTCTCATACACTCGTTAATTATATAAGTAAGCGTTACAAACTCGGATTATTTATTCTTATCCTTCCAAATCTTAAAAATTAACATTAAAATTATATTTTTATATATTATAATTAATATATCATTGGAGGTCTTTATTATGTGTCAAGATAGCAGAAAAAGAAAAAATATAAAAATAATTCGGGTATTATTATTAATACTTATAATTACCTATTCCATCCTTATGCCAATACTATATGGACTAAAGATATTTTCTTTAACTGCTTCTAGATATATTGGCAACCATTATACAGGTAATGATAATGATATTAGCGTATTCCATTATTCTGTTATAGATACTATACAATCAGATGATTCATGGTTAATTTTTGCATCACTATTAACTAATATTATGTTAATTGTTTCTGCTATTTTAGCTTTTGCACTTAAAAATAACCGATCAAAAAATGTTTTTAGAATAATTACTGGAGTTCTTTTTATAACCTCCTTAATTTTCGTAATTTTAACCTTCGTACTTGGCACAAGAAATCCGGCGAGTAGCGTTGTTCCTAAATAGATGTAAATTAAAAATATACCTCCTATTGATCAAATAAACATTCAACCGTCCTTTTTAATATTTCTATATTATTTAACATCAATTAAGACAAGTGATGCAATTAAGTAAAACATAGAAGTAAATATCGAAATATTAATTGCTTCTTTTGTTATTCGTTTTTTTGAGGTGAGCATATGAAAAAATCATTAATATTTTTATTTAGTATCCTCCTTTGCTCTAGTTGTACAGATATTGAAAGTATCAACAAAGAACAAAAAGTCATAGTACATTTTTATCAATACGCTGTTGTCGATTACATGAGTGACTACTCTGGTTTTTGGGGGAGTGAAATTAAGTGTGATTTCGAAGTTGAATATGAATACAATTATTTTTTAACTTGGGATGATGCTGAAAATGTTATGGTAAAAAATAATACCTATGTTCCACCATTACATGGCGATGGATATTATTCTTTCTTATCTCTTTATACGACTAAAACAACATCATATAATTCAGAAAATGAATCTTATTTCGAATTTAGCAATAAATATAGAGATTCTTATCTAACTCAAAATATCGATTTATATTATGGTATCGTCGGATAAAAAATGTAGGCTTTTAATTATGCTTAATTTTTCCATTCGGGATATTTTTCTTCGACCATCTTTATTGATTTTGTAATTAATTCTAATTCATAATCTCTTCTTGTAAAATAATATTTATCTTGTAACTTTTTAATAGTCTTTTTAATGTGTTGATATAATTCATATGACTTTTCTACTTTTAAAGCTACTAAAAGCCCAACTTTAATATTCTCTAATGAAGAAGTGGATACGGCTCCATTTCTATATTGTCTATCTAAAGAATAATAATAATCATAAGATGTTTCATCATTACTTTCTAATAAGACAAAATATAATTCCATAGATTCCGCAAGAAGGGCTTCATTATGAGGTAAATATCCTTTATTCTCGATCATTAATTTAATAATTTTTCTTGCTTCTACATAATCTTTTTTATTCATATAGAAATAATATCTATATAGTAAGCTATGCGCTTGAAGCGTATCATCATAACGATCATAAACATATTCATCTTTTAATTCTTTATATCCTGTTAATAAAGATTCTTCTTGTAATAGATTATCAAAATATGGTTTTCTATTTTCTTTATGTGTTAATAAACGAACAGCAAATCCATCACTAACATAATCAACCCAACAAGGGAATAAATTAACAATTAAAACTAAGATACCTACACATGCAAGAGATAAAGTGATATAACCTATCTTTTTTGTAGGATCTAAAGATAAAGCTAATGTGGAAGATATAACCATTGTTAAAATTGAAAAAATAGTACCTCCAAAATGATATAAAATAGGATAGCATCTTTCATATGGCCTATTTGGGGCCATTAATACAGATCCTCCCCATCCATCTGGGTTAGTAAATTCTGTACTTATTTTTCCATCAATTCTTATAAATCTTAAAATTAATAGATTAATACTAACTAAACGGAAGCCAGCAATTTTACCAAAAATAAATTTACCTATTTGATAAATTATTGTATAGCCAAAAAAACCTCCAAGTAACGCTAAAACGATAAATATTATGAGCTCATTACCAACAAAAAATTCTTTTCGTGCTTGTAATACAGTTTGAAATAAAGCAATAGCTACAATTAAAACAACAATAAATACACCCCAAGAATAATTGCGATATGGTTTTCTTTTCTCTTTATTCATATGAATCTCCTTCCCAAGCTCTAGTATAAATGCGCTTTGCTAAATCATAGTCTAAAGGTAAGATCCCTTGTACTACTCTCGTAGCAAACGACTGAGCCATAGTTTCTAGATCTTCTCTTTTTACTCCGATTTTTTTAAGCGATGTGGGAAGATTCCACTTTTCTAAAAAATCACGATATGCTTGAATAGTTTTAATAGCACCTACTAATCCTTTTTCTTTGATATCAAATACGACATTCCCCATAAGGGCAAACTTTTGATAACAACTAGATACTACTTCATCCATCCAGTAAGGATATAATACACAAAGTCCTAGGCCATGTGCAATACTTGGATACAATCCTGATAATTCATGTTCTAATTGATGGACAGGCATCGTAATATCTTTCATCACAGAAGTTAAGCCATTATGTGAAAATGAAGAGGCAAGAATTAATTTTTTTCTTGCATCTAAATCATTTAAATCTATAAGTAAGTCATGTGAGGCATCAATAACTGATCTCATTAATCCTAAAGCCATATAATCAGAAAATTCAAATTCTTTAGAAGGAGAAAAATATCTTTCCATGGAATGGGCTAAAATATCAACAATGCCATAAGCATATTGTTCACGCGGTAATCCATTTAGTAATAAAGGATTTTCTATCACAAATAAAGGTCTAGAAGTATCACTATTAAATCCTCTTTTTAAATGTCTACTTTCATCGCTTATAACACAAGAAGAAGATAATTCACTTCCGGCCGCCGCGATAGTTAAAATAACACCTATTGGTAAAGCCTTTGTAGGGCTTACTTTATGTTCATTAAAATCAAAAGGATTACCTTCATAATAGTAGCCACTCGCAATAGACTTAGCTACATCTATAACACTTCCTCCACCTAGAGCTAATATTAAATCAACGGGATGATTTCTTATGATATTTAAACCTTCTAGTACTTTAGATAAAGTAGGATTACTAGATACTTTACTCAATTCAACTATATCTATATTTTCTTCTTTTAAAGAATTAATGACTACATCATATAAACCACTTTTCTTACATGAACCCATACCATATATTAATAAGACCGATTTAAAACCATAAGAAGAGATATATCTACCGACATTTGCTTCTTCTTTAGGTCCAAAATATATTCTAGTAGGAGATTGAAAGATAAAATTTTTGTTACTTGCCATGCCCTTATTTTAGCACTTAAATTGAAATTAATACATAAAGAAAGTACAATATAAAAAGAATTTAGAAAGGAAAATACAAATGAATAAAAAAAGATTAAAAAATTATGCTCGTCTCATCGTCGAAAAAGGAATAAATGTTACTCCAGGTAAAAAATATTATATCGATGCTCCTTGTGAACAATATGAATTCGTAGCTTTAGTAGCTTCTATGCTTTATAAAAAAGGAGCAGCTCATGTAGAAATAATCTATCAAGATACAAATGTCCATAGAGCATCTTTAAAATATAGTAAAGTAGAAGATTTAAAAAATTTCCCTCCTTATGAAGTAGAAATGTTTGATACATTTCAAAAAGAAAGATATGGAAGAATTATTTTAAAATCTCCAAATCCTAATGAAAATGAAGGATTAGATATTAAAAAGATAACTAATGTCCAAAAACAAAGAAGCATGATCTTTTCTCCCTTTCGAAAGACATATATGGAAAATGAAACCGAATGGTGTATCGCTTGTGTACCAAATAAGAAATGGGCGAAAAAAGTATTCCCTTCTTTAAGTCCTAAAAAAGCTTATGAAGCCCTATGGGAAGCTATTTTAAATGCTACTTATGTTCAAGATGATAATAATGCGATAGCTACATGGGAAGAACATGATATAGCCCTAAAAAGAAGAGCATCTTATTTAAATGAAAAAGATTTTGTTTCTTTACATTATACATCTTTTAATGGTACTGATTTTACAGTTGGGCTTGTTAATAATTATCTATTTGAAGGAGGCTCATCTTTAAATAAAGAAGGTGTTAGATTTCACGCGAATATGCCAAGTGAAGAAATCTTTTCTATGCCTCATAATCAAAAAGCCGAAGGTGTTTTATATGCTACAAAACCTTTATTTGTCAATGGATTTTTAATCAATTCCTTTGGCTTTAGATTTCATGAAGGTAAAGTAATAGAAGTATTAACAAATAATAAAGAAGATCAAAAAGTACTAGAAGAATTAATTAGTACTGATGAAAATGCTTCTCGCCTTGGTGAAGTAGCGCTTGTCTCCTATTCTTCCCCAATAAATCAAATGGGTATTCTATTTTATAATACTTTATTTGATGAAAATGCTTCTTGTCACTTTGCTTTAGGACAGTCTTATAAAACAAATATGAAAGATAGTGCTTTATTATCGCAAGATGAATTATATGCTCTAGGAGGCAATCATTCGCATATCCATGTTGATTTTATGGTAAGTGATAACACCACAAAAATAGTGGGAACTACAAGAAGCGGAGAAGAAATCACTTTAATGGAAAATGGAGAATTTACTTTTTAATCTAATTTATTTAATTCAAGAGCAATTTGAGCTCCAACTCTGGCATTATTTAAAATAAGCGCAATATTTGATTCTAAAGATTCACCATGCGTTAATTCACTTACTCTTTTTAATAAGAAAGGAGTACAATCTTTACCTTTTATACCTAATTCATCAAGTTCTTTTAAAGCGATATCAATCGCTTTATTAACTTCATTTTTAGCGATAGCATATTGTTCTTCAATCGGATTAGAAACTAATATTCCACCTCTTAAATCATATTCTTTTTTCGTCTTAAAAAGAGTAGCAATATCAAGAGGATTATCTATACTTATATTTAAAGGAATACCAGAATCTTTGGTGTAAAAATCGGCGAGGTTTTTAGATTTATAGCCAACTACTGTAACTCCAAGAGTTTCTAATACTTCCATAGTTTTAGCTAAATCTAAAATAGCTTTAATACCTGCGCATATAACAACAACAGGAGTTGAAGCAAGTTCAATTAAATCCGCGGAAATATCAAAAGAAGATTCCGCACCACGATGTACACCACCTACTCCACCGGTGACAAATATATCAATTCCTACCATATGTGCTAAAATCATGGTTGTAGCAACCGTTGTAGCTCCCCACTTTTTTTGACTTATAACATAAGCTAAATCACGTCTAGATACTTTTAATATATCTTTTCTTTTACCAAATAATTCTATCTCTTCTTTACTCATGCCTACATGAGGAATACCATCAATTATGCCAATTGTGGCCGGTATTGCTCCTTCTTTTAAAATAACCTCTTCCACTTTTAAAGCCGTTTCTACATTACGAGGATAAGGCATACCATGAGAAATAATCGTCGATTCTAAAGCTACAATTGGTTTATGGTTTTTCAATGCATCTAAAACATGTTCACCTATTTTTATATTCATCTTTACTCCTTAAGCTTCTTCTTCGCTTTCGCTTTCTTCTTCGTTTTCAACAAGACCTAATTTATCAACCATTTTACTTAATTTTGAAGAGAATCTATTAATTGTAAAATCGAAAAGGAAATAGAAAGCAAAGGCAATAGAAACAGTCATGAGGATTGCTAAACCTTGATTAATGGTTAATATTCGATAATTAAATCCAGTTATAGCCGTAGGTATCACAAAGATAATAAAGGCGGCAATTGCTAACATTAAAACACATAAAATAGAGCGATATAAATTATATGGATAACACATCTTGATTAAGATAAGTAGACCCACAAGTGAAAGGGATAAAAGTGATACAGTTGTTATTAATACTCTATTAGTAACGCCAAAATAAGGAATAATTGGCACTAAAAACATGCCAAGCAAGACGCTTAATAATAAAGATAATCCTCCAGGAATGGCCTTTATTAAGATGTTTTTAAAGAAATCACCTTCCACAAGTTTGGTATTTGGTTGTAACGCTAAAGCAAAGGATGGGAAACCAATAACGGCAAATTCTAAAATATATAGATGTCTTGGTTCAAATGGATAAGCAATATTTAATTGACATATAGCCCCAATTGTAACAATAACAGAAAGTAAAATCGCATATAGAGTCTTCATTAAAAATAATGAAGAAGAATATTGAATATTATTAATAACTTTTCTTCCTTCTTTAACAATGCTAGGCATTGAGGCAAAACTAGAATTCATTAAAACAATATGGGCGCTATTGCGGGCAGCTTCAGAACCCGCGGCCATAGCTATAGAACAATTGGCTTGCTTTAAAGCTAAGATATCATTAACGCCATCTCCTGTCATGGCTACGGTATTTTTTTCTTTCTTTAAAGACTTAATAATGGTTGCTTTTTGTTCGGGACTAACACGCCCAAAGATTGTATATTGACTTGCTATTTCCTTAACTTGCTCTAGAGGCATACCTTCTAAAGAGATAAATCTTTCCGCATTTTTAATGCCCACTTTTTCAGCAATGCGATAAACAGTATTAGGATTATCTCCTGATATCACTTTTAATTGCACATCATTATCTTGGAACCATTTCACCGTATCAAAAGCATCTTCACGAATATGATCTTCTAAAACAAAATAACAAATAGGTTTACCCTTTTTAGATTTTGCTTCTTCATAAGGTGTATCTAAATAAGTAAATAATAAAACTCTATTACCTTTATCTAATTCTTCTTTAAAAGAATTTAAAAGATCTTCATCTTCACTTAAATATTCTGGAGCTCCAAGAAAATAAGTCTTATTATTATCTAAAGTCGCCGCCGAGAACTTTCTTTCGCTAGAAAAAGGAACACTTATTAAACTATTATATTTCTTTTCTAAATTATATTTTCTTTTTAAGGCTTCGGAAGTCATATTAGACTCCATAAAAGCCCCTAAAAATGAAGAAATAATATTATCTAAATCTGTAACATTTTCATCAAGAACATAAGTTTTATCTAAATGCATTGTTCCATCTGTAATTGTACCTGTTTTATCTAAACATAAAATATTACTTCTTGCTAGAGATTCAATCGAATATAATTCTTGCACAAGAGCATGCTTTTTAGAAAGTGCAATTACACTTACATATAAAGTCGCAGATGTAAGTAAAAATAAGCCAGATGGTATCATAGCTACTAGACTTCCTGCCGTTTTAGCTACTGTTGATTCAATAGCCTCGCCATTTAAGAAATTAACAAGAAACATGGCTATTCCTAAAGGAATGATAATAATAGATATTAAACGAATAATACGATTTAAAGAATTTAATAAGATGGATTTAACTTTTTTTTGCTTTTTAGCTACAGCTTGTAATTTGCTCACATAAGTTAAATCACCTATCTTTTCAGCTTTCATATACATAGTTCCAGACACTACAAATGAACCGGCATATACTTTATCGCCACTTTTCTTTTTTAAAGGAACACTTTCGCCAGTTAATAGCGATTCATTAACTTCTCCAAAACCATCAAGAATTTCTCCATCAACGACGATTTCTTTTCCAGCAGAGATAACCACGATATCATCTAAAACGATTTCATCTACACTTACTACACACCCTTTACCATCACGAATTAAAGAAGCATTAGGTTCAGTTAATAATTTTAATTTAGCAACCATCTTTTTTGCTTTATTTTCTTGATAAATACCAATTGCCGTATTTAAAACCACAATACCTAAAAAGAAGCAATTGCTCCAAGAGCCAACTGAAAGAAGCGCAATACCAATAGCAAGTAAAAGCATATTGAAGAAAGTAAAGACATTATGAAAAATTATTTGAGGTAACGTCTTTTCTAACGACTTCTTTTTCTCATTAGTTAACCCTTCATCAATTCTTTCTTTGACTTGAAGAGAAGTTAAACCATCTTGTACAGTCGGAAAAAAGCGCGTAGCATTATCAAATAATTCCTCTTTCGCGGATTTTTTAACTGCTATTTCTTTTTCCTTTTCTTTCTTCTTCATATATAGAATCCTTATTTATTCTTTTTTTAACTCTCTTTTCATAATTTCACTTAAAGCATCTTTCGGTCTTTTGCCTTCATATAAAACTTGATATACAGCTTCAGTTATAGGCATATCTATATTATATTCTTTTGCAATATCATGTACAACTTTAGAAGTTCTTATACCTTCAACCGTCTTATGATTATTTTTTAAGAAATCTTTACTAGAATTAGCTTTACCTATTTCTTCTCCAGCCATAAAATTACGCGAATGTCTTGAATTACAAGTAACGATTAAATCACCTAGACCTGTTAAACCTAAATAAGTTCTTTCTTCTCCTCCAAAAGTGGTGCCAAAGCGAACCATTTCTACTAATCCTCTTGTAATTAAAGCAGCACGCGCATTATCACCAAGTCCTATACCATTTACCATACCAGAGGCAATAGCAATAACGTTTTTAAGCGCCACACTATATTCAGCGCCTATTTCATCTACTTGAGTATAGACTCTAAAATAATCATTTGAGAATAGCTTTTGAATGACTTCTGCACTCTTTAAATCTTTAGAAGTTGCCGTTACACATGTTAATAATCTTAAAATTACTTCCTCTGCATGACCTGGACCAATAAGTGAAACTATCTCTTCACGATGATCTTCATCAATTACTTCGCGAATCACTTCTGATAATCTTTTATGAGATATTGTATCAAAGCCTTTAGCTACACTTACTAGATATGGTTTACCTTCTAGATATGGTTTTATATCATTTAAAAGCGATCTTAAAGAACTTGTAGGAACCGCAAGAATGATGACTTCCGCTCCTTTTAAGGCTAAAGAGATATCTGTTGTCGCTTTTAAATCCGCAGGAAGAAGAACGTCTACGCCAAAATATTTCGAATTTTGATGATTATAAGCAATATCATTTACTTCATCTTTTTCAATTCCATACATGATGACTTGATGGGAATTATCACATAATAATTGGGCTAGAGCTGTACCCCATGTACCCGTACCTAAAACTGCAACTCTCATTAGTTTTTTCTCTCCTTTAATAAAAATCTAATCGGCGTACCTTCAAAATCAAATGCCCCTCTTAATCTATTCTCTAAATATCTTTCATAAGAAAAATGCATATATGAAGGAGAATTAACAAATAAAACAAAAGTGGGAGGTACATCTTCTGATTGCACTCCATAATATATCTTTAATCTACCTTTATTAAATTCTGATGGTGGATTAATCGCTTGAGCATCTTGTAATATTTGATTTAAAGTAGAGGTAACTATATGGCGATGATATGCTTCATATGTTTTTAAAATAGTAGGAAATATAGTTTCTATCCTACTTCTATTTTTCGCCGATACAAATAAGATAAATGCATAATCTAAAAACTTAAATTCTGCTTTTATCTTTTTTATAAATTCCTCTTTCGATGTTTCACTATGTTTAACTAAATCCCATTTATTAACAACGATGATAACTGGTTTATTAGCCTCAAGAGCATAACCTACCACATGTTTATCTTGTTGAATGATACCTTCACTACCATCAATAACTAATAATACTATCTCACTTCTTTCAATAGCACTTATGGCTCTTAAGGCAGCATATTTATCCACTGATTCATATATCTTTCCTCTTCTTTTTAAACCGGCGGTATCAATTGCTATATATCTTTTTCCATCACGCTCAAATTCACTATCAATAGCATCACGTGTGGTACCTTCAATACTAGATACAATTACTCTTTCTTTACCTAAAATAGCATTGATTAAAGAAGATTTACCTACATTAGGTCTACCAATAACGGAAAATCTAATAGCATCACTTTCTATTTCTTCTTCTTTTAATGGTAAATATTTAACTATAGCATCTAACATATCTCCTATACCTATGCCATGAGCTGCCGATATAGGATAAATCTCTTTAAAACCTAAAGCATAAAAATCCGATAGATAATGAATCTTATCTATATCATCTACTTTATTAACAGCCACAATTATAGGAGTTTTACTCTTATGTAACATACGCGCAATATTTTGATCATCGCGAGTTAAACCTTTTATACCATCTACAACAAAAACAATAACGGAGGCTTCCTCTAGAGCTATTTCAACTTGGGCTCTTATTTCTTGTTGAAAAGGAGCATCACTAATTTCAATACCTCCAGTATCAACCACATGAAAGACATGATTTAACCAAGTACAAGTACCATATAATCTATCTCGAGTTATGCCTGCTTCATCATCAACAATGGCTAAACGACTCCCAACCATGCGATTAAAGACACTAGACTTTCCTACATTTGGAGTTCCAACAATGCAGATAGTGTTATCTTTCATTTTTATTCACCTTTGTTATTAACAATATCAATAATAGCATCCACTACTTCATTAATAGTCATATTTGAAGTATCTATTTCATAAGCATCTTGCGCCTTTTTTAAAGGAGCAAAATCACGATGAGAATCTATATAATCTCTTTTCTTTACTTCTTGTTCTACTTCATCATATGTACATTCTATACCTTTAGATACATTTTCATCATATCTTCTTTTGGCTCTAGTTCTTACAGAAGCACTTTGATAAATTTTTATTTGAGCATCAGGTACAACATAACTACCTATATCTCTTCCATCCATAACTACCGATTTGTTTTTGGCTAATTTTCTTTGTAATTCTACTAAAAATAAACGTATCTTTTTATAAGAAGCAATATAAGATACATTTTCAGCCACAATGCGTGATCTAATTTCTTTTGTCACATCTTGCCCATTTAAAAATACTCTATCATCAGTATCCACTGATACTTCTATTTCATCTAGATGTGCACATGAAGCCTCTTCATCTTGAGGATTTATCCCTTTTTGCAATACAAAAAAAGTTACCGCGCGATACATCGCACCGGTATCAACATAAGTATAACCTAATTTTTTAGCCACACGTTTAGCCACGGTAGACTTTCCAGCCGCAGCAGGACCATCAATAGCAATGACAATCGGATGCATTTATTCCTCCAAATAAATAATTAATTACTTGATAAAAACACAATAATTAAAATGATTATTGTTAAGGTAATTACCGCGAGAGCGGTAAACAAGGAAGCATATAATATTTTCTTTTTTAAGGCTTTTTTACGCTCTTTTTCTTCTTGATTCTTTTTTTCTTGAAGCATCGTATTACTCATCATAATTGTATATTCATCATGTTGCCTTAATCTATCCTGATTCATATGAGAATAAGCAGATGAATCAACGCTTTTATTAACTTCATCATCTACGATATCTTTTTTACCATCAGGTATTTTAGATATTTCTTCACGATATTCTTTGAAATGTTCAACTCTAGTTTTTTTCATTAAAAAGCACAATCTCCCTTAATAAAAATGATACTCGAATTTAACTTTTTTTCATAGTAAAATTTTATAATTGTTTCCACTTTTTAAAATTATAACTCTAGCCCATAATTAGGTGTTTACTTATTAATTTAATTGCAATCAAAATTGACTTTACTTATAATGAAAAAAGAAACAAGGAGGAATCTGCATTTATGGCCAAAACATGCAAAGTAAACGAAGCGTGCATCGGATGTGGTTTATGTGAAGGAACATGTCCAAGCGTATTCGAACTCGTTGACGGACTCGCTCAAGCAAAATTTGATGTCGTTCCTGATGATCTTGTCGCGGATGTTGAAGAAGCTGCCGCGAATTGTCCAGCTCAAGCAATTGAAGTTGAATAATTGATTAATAAAGAGGCTATTAAGTCTCTTTTTTTATGCATAATAAAAGGATGGAAATCATCTATATAAGATTAATCCATCCTTTTTATTTAACTTAATTATTCAGTAGCAAGAGTAACTTCAATATAAACATCATCAGTAACAGTAATATTATCTCCATCTTCTATGAAGTAGAATGATGCTAATTTTTCAAGCTCTTTGGTTTTAGTAATTTTTGCTTCCGTACCTATTTTTAAAACTACTTTCACTGTTAGAGTTTCTTCCGTACTATTTTGCACCCACATTTGATATGATGGAATCGTTTTATTATCTTCAATTATTCCGCTATAATAATAGGAATTAAAGCTTATTTTTTCACTGGTTTGATTATCTATATGAAGCATGTGCTTAGTAGTGTCTTTTGTTACCTCTACTTTAAATTCTTCACTGACCCTATAAGTAACTCTATTCGAACCTTGTGTCAAAGGTCTGTCGCCATCCTTATTTTTGATTACTATATTATAAACACCTGAAACGCCATCTTTTATAGCAATTTCAATCTCATCAAATAGACCTACACTATCTAAAGAAGTTGCATCTTGTCCATTGACTTTATAAACTAATTCAACACTAGATTCATTTGTAACATCAATTTTATATGTTGGTTTTTCTACAAGATCAACAGTTATTCCTGTGGCATCACTTGGTAAGGTTATATTGTCAAAACTATAATTAGAACTATCTTCGGAGGCTCCATACTTATTATTAGGCATATTTTGCTTAGAAGATGTTTCGCCATCAAATTTAATTACTGGTATTTTAGACTCTTGATTATTCACTTCGACACGAATAGTTAATGTATCAGATGGCACAAAATCTAATTCTAGAACGTTTGCTTGCCCTTCTTGAGGGTTTTTACTATATAAAATTCTACTATCATACCCTGTCTTTTGGCCATTAATCTCAACCGTTAATATGCTGTCGCTTGTTGGCTTAGTCAATGAGACATGTTGGGGTTCAGCCTTTGTAACGGTAGGAACCAAAGTAACATCATATGCAGGCATTGTAAATGAGAATGATGATCCTTCTAAAGTAATAGATAAATCATCATGATTTTTGGCTTTTAATCCGGTAAGAGTATATAATGGATTACCAAAAGAAAGTGATCCACTTATTTTTTCTCCTTCAACATAACTTTGGCCATAATCATAACTTCCATTATAAACAGAGAAGCGTACTTCTGCATCCTCACCAAGTGCAGTTTCATCTAAATCAACGCTATGCACTTGAACAGTAGTGAATGTCACAGTTAAATCACCTTCTACTTTTTCAGGAAATTTAAAACTTAACGAACTACCAGAAACATCTCTATCTTCTTCTTCATTACTTAATCTAGCCTTAGTAACTTTATAACCAGTATCACACGTAAAGTTAATATTTACATAATCACCAGGTGCCGCGTATTCTGTTTGAGTCCCATATGCATCTCCGATGGATATAGAGACATTAGAAATGTGATCATTTTGCTCTACAATGATTTTGTGCTTATTTCCTAATTCAAAAGTGATTTTAATATCTTCATCTGGCATAGAACTAGATTGGATATATGTCGGGCCTGCATTTATAGAACCTTCTGGCAAGGAAGTTCCATCACTTTTCGTAACACTGATTCCTTTAATATATTTTGTTTGATCACTTAATTCAAATTTATAAAGTTGCAATTGGTCTCCAGGAACGAAAGTCGTTGGTAATTGGTTACCAGAATTAGATGTTATTCCATCAGCATTAACATATGTGATATTTCTTGTAGTAACAGTATGTCCTTCAACCTTAAGTGTGAATTTAGATGTTGCTGCTTCAAGATTTACTCTATATACTCCTTCTTGGCCAGTTCCCATTGGATATGCTTCTTGTTCGTTCCCATCATCAACTTTGTATTTAACTGAGTCATATCTATAATTAGAAGCAAGAACAAATGTTATGAATACACCTTGATTGCTTTGATATGTATATTTTTTGCTAGGATCAAATCCTAAGAATTTTACATATTGAGCATCTCCTTCACCAACGATTTGCACTCCTCCCTCTGTAGCTTCAGTTAGATCCGCTGATTGTTGTGCTAAAGAGATATCAAGATCAGCATCAGGCATCGTAAAGGTTACTTGCATGGCATCAACAAATGTAGGTCTAACCACAAGATCATTAATATGTACAAGATATGAATCGATATTATTTTTATGATCCGTGGCTCTATTAGAATCTACAGTGAAGGTTAAAGTTACTTCTTTTCCTGCTGGATACTTTGTAGTTAAATCGGTATAACTAACACCTGGCTCTACGTAAGAATTAAACTTAGTAACGCTATGCAAATTGCCATATTCTGCCGTGATAGTAATATTAGATGCAGGCATGACAAAGGTATATGTTGTACCTGAAGTTACTTCCGTAAATGTTACACTATCAACATTACTAGTAAGTCTAACAAGTCCTTTCCCTTCTGCGGGATTAACTGTTACTGTAACAGTATCACCTTCCGCGGCACTTTGCTTATCTACACTTACACTCGTATCACTTACAGAAACCGTGTACTTTTGTACTTCACTTGAAGAAGATGAAGATGATGAGGATGTAGATGAAGAATTAACAGAAGTGTTAGATGATGAATTAGTTGAGACTGTCGTATCATTACATCCCACTAGTAAGGATGCAAGTAAGACAAGTAATACATTTCTTTTTTTCATAATTAACTTCCTTTCATTTTTTTAGTAATTGTTAATAACAATACTCTTTTTTTGATAATTGTGTCAAGATTTTTTGTCCTGATATTAATATTGAAGATAAATTACAAATATCTTTGAATAGTTACTATTTGATTTGATATTTCTTTCCTTTACAATCAATACTTGACGTAATAACTAATTAATAATTACGTATTTTATAGATGCTTACATTAATTTTTTTCTTTCTAAAGATTTCCCTCCGTCCATTTTTCAATATTACCATCGCTACCATAATGCCAATAGTGTTTATATGTATTTAATTGATCTGCGGTAGGTTTATTTTCACTATAACAATAGATGGTAACACTTGAGGAATTTAAAGGATTTTTTTCACTATAGGGACCATCTCCTATTTCTACAGCAGACCATGATGCATAATCACCTAAAAAATAAACTTCTTTTATCTTTGAACAACTTACTAATGAATTATAAGGAATACTTTTAATTGATGCACTTAATATCATTGTTTCTAGACTTTCGCAACTTTCAAGCATCTGCGTAGGTAAACTTTCAATATTTGCATGGATATCAATTTTCTTTAATCCTTTACAATATGAAAATGCTCCATTATCTATAGAAGTAACAGAGGAAGGAATTGTAACATTATCTAGTTTTGTACATTGATAAAATGCACCGCTACCAATTGAAGTTACTCCACAATTAATTGTTAAATTAGTTAGAGAAGAACAATTTTTAAACATCGCATTACTTATTTTTAAACCACTTGGAAGAGAAACATTATCTAAAGAAGAACATGATTCAAATGTGTTTGTACCAAAACTTGTTTCTCCGCTTTCAATAGTTAATGTTTTTAAAGAAGAACATCCTTTAAAAGCACTATTTCCAACTTTTGTAATATTTGAAGAAATAGTTACTGCTTCTAATCCTACAATATTTAAAAAGGCACTATCTCCAATAGAAGTTACTTCACCATTATTAGGTATAGTACTTTTAGCAAATCCATTAATAATGGTTTTGGTTTGTTTATCAATTAGACATCCATTAGCCCCACTATAGTTTTGATTATCACTAGATACTTCAATAGTCTCTATAGATGTACAACCGCTGAAGGCGCTTGCACCAATAGTTTTTAAAGAAGCACCAATATGAATATTAGTTAAAAGAGCACATCCTTCAAAAGCACTTTCACCAATAGATTCTAAACTATCAGGTAAAGATATACTTGTAAGTTTAGAACAATTTTTAAAAGCAGTCTTACCAATAGAAGTTAATCCTTTACCAAAGGTAACACTTGTTAAATCATAATTATTGGTAAATACACCATCAGCAATTTCTTTTAGATTATCCCCTAGTGTAATAGATTTTAGACTACAATTATAAAAAGCATTAACACCTATTTCGCTTACGCTTTGAGGAATTTCAATATCATTTAATTTCCCGCAATTGAAGAAAGCCGAAGCTAATATCTTTTCTAATCCTGATGGTAATTCCACCTTTTCAAGATTTGCACAATTATTAAAGGCAAATCTATTAATTACTTTAATACCTTCATGAATCTTTATTGAGGTGATACCATCACATCCATCAAACATTGATTCACCTACTTCTTTTAAAGAAGATGGTAATTCAGTTATCTTTAAAGAAGAACATCCTTTAAAAGCACTATTGCCCACACTTGATAAAGTATCAGGTAATATAATATTTGCCATAGTACAACCATAAAAAGCTTCTTCTCCAATATATGTAATAGTATCTGGAATAAAGATATATTCTAATCCTGATTTTAATCGAAAAGCATTATCACCAATTTTAGTAACTGGTAAATTATTATATGTAGAAGGAATATTTACATATACTTCTTGTGTAGATGTTCCAGCATCTTTAACATAATAACTCTTTTTATCTTCATTTAATTCAAAGACTAAACCTTTAGCTAGTTTATCTTCTTTTACGTAATGACATATTTCACATACCCCATAAGTATTAAATTGATGTTGTTCTTTAATTTCAGCACCTTCACAATCACAAAGAACCTCTAGCCAATGATAATTTTCATCGTATTCATAAGTAGTACCATAGATATGATCATGTTCACTACTACTATTTATAGATGTCGATGATTGACTAACATCCGTCCCATTACATGCACATAATCCTAAAAGCGCAAGCAAAGAAAGAATTAATTTTTTAGACATCTCCTCACACCCCCTTTCTTATAAAATCTTGATAAAATAAAATTTTAATACACTTAAATAGATGTACTTTTATTGAACAGTAATTTTACATTCACCAACAGGTTGAAGCTCAAATACTAATCTATGCGTATATGTTTCTAAAGTGATTGTATTTCCTAAAGTATATCCAGTTTTGGAATAAGTGATATTACTTAATGAGTATGTTGCGTCACTATTAACACCCGCTTTATTAAACTTATATTCAAAGTTAATCTCGCATTGTTCTTCTAAAGTGCCAGAATGATAGACTTCTATTTTTCCTTTTCCATCAGTAAGAGTTAAACGCACTTGAGAAGAATTAACATTCGCAGTGAATGTTTTCCCATTGATATATGTTGGGTAATCATCAATAACAAAACTCATGTCTAATTTTTCAATGGCTTCGTGGTCTGAACCATCTCCAATTTTAGAAACTTGTGCGACAATTAATTGCACTCTTGAGAAAGCTTCATCGAATGTAATTCTTTCGCCTTTAATGCGTTGATAATAAGCTCCAGACCATAAATCTTGATCACCTTTAACGATTACTTGCCCATTTTTAATTTCATAGTTAATTTTTTGTTCTTTTTTATTTCCATCAGGAGTCAAATTTCCTGATTCATAATAAGTAAATTGAGTTTCACTATCAAACTTTACACCCCACAAAGCACTTGTGTCGGATTTCTTTTCAAAAGCTTTACCAACAATATTTTGTTTAATATAATCATTGCTCAATGGTTCAATAACTTTAATACTATATTCATCGGATTTAATATCGGTTTGCTCAGCAATTACAAATTTGAATTTATATTCACCAACTTTAAGCGCTTCAATAGAATATGAGCCAGTAGAATGACCTTGCCAATTGGAATCTTCCCAAGCATGTAAAGCTATACCATCTTCATCGCCTTGTGTGATTTCAATATCAAAGTTCCAATTTACATCATCTGGAATAGGATTTAAAGTAAATGAAGAAGTTGAATCTCCTACTCTAATTTCATTATTTAAAATATTACTAATCCTACTATCAACCTTAATACCAGTTAATTTGATTTCGGTGAATTCAACAATGATAGTTAAACTCCCTCCTCCTAAAGAAGTAAAGGTCAATTCACTTGTTCCAGTTGCAAATTTGCCATCTTGGCTTTGATAAGGACTAATAGCAAAAATACCAATACCAGTCATTGTAGGATTAGGAATAATATTTGTTTGTGAACTCTTTACAGATATAGTATCCACAAGTAAATTAGCTTTAGATGGTTGTAATTCATTTACTCTAAAGACAAGAGTCTTATTCGCGGATAAAATATATTTCTTTTTACTATCAACTTGAACTATACTTTGAGATCCATATCTAGATTTATCACTATAATTCCAATTCCCTTCTGGGTCACTTTGACCAGCGATTTCTTCTAAACCAAAGGAAGTAACATAATATTGATTTAAGTCTAAATGATTTGCATTTTCTGCCGTATCCTTACTTCTTGTACCAAATGTTAAACTAGATAATTCTTCTTTATAAACTACTTGTTTATCATTTTCAGTAGTCTTAACTTCTAAAGTAAATGAATTAATAGCATCATTAGTTAATCCGATTGTTAAAGTTGTTGTAAAGTTTTGACTATCATCATCTTGATAAGATGAGCTAACAGTTATCTTATCTGTTGCAAACTCAAATTTAGCATTAGCATAGCAATATAGATTAGCAAAATTATGTAAGCCATTACCAAAATCAGAAGTAAAGTAACTACTAATGACTTTAGCTAATCCATATACTGGTAAATCATTTTTTAAGATAAATGGCATAGTGGCTTGTTTCGCATTTGTATCATTTTTAGCTTCGCTTGTATAGAAGTCTTGAATGTTTTCATCAGCATCATAAGAGAAACTAAAATATCTATTTTTACTTTCATCAATACCATTAAAGTAATTTAAGACTTTACCTTGATTATTATCTTTAGTTTTTGTTGTTCTTTTTCCATACGTCGCCGTAGTATATGATTTAAGTTCTAATGTGTCTTCTAGTACCGTATCTTCACCTTCAGTTCTAGTTACTTTATAAGTACCAGAAACAAATGATGTTTGTTCTTTTGTTTCAAAAGCACTTATATATTTATCTAGTTTTTCTTTATGTTCAGCATTAATATCATCAACTGTAAAAGTAAGAGATGCTTGTAAAGAAGGATCATTTATTTGATTACCAACATAATATCCTTTAAATCTAACCACAACATTTTCTACGACCCCAAGAGTAGAAACCTTACCAACGGTTCTACCATTTTCATCTTCCATTGGTTCTACTTTAAAAGCGTTTGCAATCTCTGTTTCTCCCCCGCTATATTGGACATCAAAAGATACTGAATCTGGTTCTCTAGTACCTGCTGGTACTTCATAATCAACAATACATGTTTTACCTAAAGGAATATTCCATACATTTTTAGTCGCATCAAGAGTAATAGTATCATCGCCTTGAACTTTTAAAGTAACTTTCGTGGCTTTAGGATAAACAACATCTACTTCAAGAGTATCAAAGATACTACTATCTGCTTTAGAAGTAGCTTTAATCGTTGTATGACCGGGTTTTATTCCTTTTACAACACCTGAAACACTAATAGAAGCAACATCACTATTTGAGCTTTCCCAAATAACATCTTTTATGCTGCATTGAAATGGTACTTCTTGACCGACTTCAATAACTTCTGTTCCAGAAATATTTAATTTGTTTTCTCCACTTGTAACACTTGAATTAATATCATTATTACATGAACTTAAAACAAATAATGGCGTGGCAAATATAAATATTAAACTAGCTAATTTAATCTTATTTTTCATATTATTTTACCTCCTAATTAGTAGATTGTGTTTTTAAATATTCTTCTACAAGTGGCACACTAGTAGATCCTATATCATAGAAAGTATAAGAAATACTACCTTCTTGAGTTTCATCAACACTTGCAAAAGTGGTTACAAAGGTCACTCTTCTATCATAAGGATCTTCTCCATCTTGAACCATAATTCCAGTCCCTTTAGGAAGAATAACACTTAATGATGGTGATCCTAATATATAATTATATAAGTCCATAGAAAGCTCATCATTTTTCCAATATTCTTCACCACATGAACTTGCGACATAATATTTATCAAAATCATAAAGCTTATCTTCTTTAAATGTAGACATATATCCAAAGTCATCTTCGGCAAGGAAGAAAGTTCCAGTAGATGGAAATTTCGTATTACCATAGTCTGTTTTTTTATCTACTTGAACTTTTCCATCTACAATCTCAAATTCGTAAACATGTTCTCCTTCTTTAATAATTCCATAATCATGATAATCTGAAGAATACGATTCAAAATAGCGATAATTATTCGTAAAGTAATATTTACCAATGCCCATATCTATAGAATAATTACCCTTTTTAAATTCATTCATGACTTTAATAAAATCTTCTTTTTTCTGAGTTGATGGCTTTTCCCCTCTTGCTAAATAACGATCAACTTCAGGTATAACAGTATTATTAACATCACTAAAGGTAACAACATACGTACCTAATTCTTTATAAGATTCTTGATCAACAAAATCAAAATAAGCTTTAAATGATTTGGCTTTATCATCTAATATTTCAATTCTTACACTTGAAGCATATTGACTTGTTTGTACATATACATTACATATATATCCAAAGATGGTAATAAATTGACTATCAGTAATGATATAAGAATTATCATGCTCTTCATCGATATAACCTATTAAATTGCTATATAAAATATCCGGAAAAGAATATTCAATCTTTTCACCATATAGGTAACTATAATAACTTGATTCGTCTAGTTTTGGAGTAGTAATAATCTTTAATTTATCACTTTCTTTTTGAAATTGAGATACATAAGTATTGGCATATACCCATCCATAATATGATGAATCTGTCTGAATAGCTTCAGCATCTTCAGTATATTTAATCGTAAAATTTCCATCAATAGATGATACCTTACTAGCATCAGTTTGAATTGTAAAATTATAAGAAGATAGATAAGAATTAAATACTTTATAAAATCTCATGTCTAATGGCTTTTTAGCACTTCTTCCATCATCTAAATATTTTTTAACTTCAGGATTTTCTGTTGTTCCAATACTATGAACCGTAATATGTGCAATGTCTTTTGCATCTGGTTGATCTTCCCATTTGTAATCCAATAAAACGGCATCTAATTCTAGATTATCTCCTACTACTCTCATTTTTAAACTTTCTGGAGGAACTGGAGATAAGGGATTAAATCTTAAAAATACCGGAAGAATAGCAAAGTCATTAGCTTTTGAAGCTCCAATATCATAAGTATACCAACCTTCTTCATCTTTTTCTGTTGGTAAAGCACTTAAATCCACATCTTGCATACCATAAGTATATTCAAAGATAGTATCGTAACGAACTCCACTTATATTATCATAAAGAGGTAAACTAGAAACTACTTCTCCATTTACAATATTATAACGAAAAACTTCATCTTTTCCTTGAGCAATACCTACACCACCTTCTTGCTCTAAAGCATAGTTTGTATAACGGAAGGTTTGATTTCTCCATTGACCATCATTATTCATCTTCCTTTCCTGATTATAAACAGTAAAATTATTCTCTTTTATTTTTCGAAATATTCTTGTTAATTCATTATCAGGAATATTATCACTTTTATTTTGAGAGCATGCAAATAAAGAGCCCATTAAAGTACTGGTTATAAGTAATAAACTAAATTTCTTTTTCATACATTTACACCTATTCCTTTCTCTGTAAGAAATGTTTCAACTTCTTGAACACTTCCCTTACCAAAATCTTTGACGGTGTAATAGATATTTTGACTACCATATGTACCAGCATAATTTGCCATAACTACTAGACCAACATCCGCGGATGCAATTTCACTATTTTCTTTATGAACAGCTACTCTTGCTTCTACAATAGAATCCATCCATGTTGTTGTAGGTTGAAATCCCCAACCAAATAGACCATTTGCTAGAGTTGACATAATAGCAGAATCAGTAGAATAATATTCATCTTGATATCCTTCTCTTAGATCCTTTTCAAAATAATGACATCCTATTTCACTTAAAATAGTTCCACTGAAATAGAAGGTGGCAGATATATTATTAAAGTAGAAATCACCAACACAATCATACCAATCAGAATATCTATTAAAATGATAATGGCCATCCTTATCCGCGACCCATTCATAGACAACTTTTTTGCCGCTTGCATCTGGAACAATATATAAGATATTTTCATCTCCTTGATCTGGTAATTTTTCTACTTCTTGATATTTTATATCGCCATTTTCTACTGGACCCATAAAATCATCAAAATATAGCTTACCCTCTTCATCTTTACTAAAGCCATAACAAGCTGCATATTTTAAAGTTTGAGTCTGTTCTTCTCCATTCTTTTTATATTTAACTTCAGTGTTCTCAGGAACTAATACATAACCAAAATCAGTATAGTTATCATCTTGATATTCTAAAAAGAAATAATTATTTGTACAATGAATGGTATAAGGAGCTTGTGTTAATACTCCATTACTATTTTTTACATGAATACCTTCTAATACATAATTATTTTCTTTAGTCTTATCAAAGAAAGCCTTTGTATCTTCATAATAATCTACGCCTACTAAAGTTCCAGCTTCAATTCGACGATTTACAAAGTCAATTTTTGTGGTTTTTTTCGATAAATCCGTAAAAGTACCAACAATGGAACCATAACTTCCTAGATCACAGGTGACTCTAAATTTATTAATATTCGCATCTAATACTTCAATATAGACAGCACTTAAATAATCAGAAATAGATGAGCCATATGTCGTCATGAATTGAAACACACTCGCGGTTTCAATATCGGTGATAACAAAGCGATTAGAACCCACATATCGCGCAGAAAAAGTGTCTTTATGATTTTTTAACATCGAGATATGTGCTAGAGAAAAAGCTCCATAAAGTGGTCCAAATTTTTCTATTGTATCACCAAATCCCCCATATTCATAAATAGATGGAATGACTTCTTTTTCATCTTCTGATAAATAATACTTAAACATATAATGGCCTGTTTTTGTTTGAGCATAACCAAAGTTAGATGGATGCCCTTTACCATGATCTTCATAGAAGGCATTGGGGGTATAAATACACGTAAAAGAATCCTCTTGTCCTCCAAGAGTAACTGTTATTTCATAAGTATATTTTGTAGCACTGGAGGCTTTATCTAATAGTTTTTCTAATTCTTCTGTTGATTGGGCAGCTACAATATCTCCACTTGCATTGCCACCTAGACCTCCATCTTCAGTTGGAGTTTTTCTAGTGGCCACATCATTAGAACAAGCGGAGCAAATAAAAGCAAGTGCTAGTAAAAGGATATTTTTCTTCTTCATATTAATTAATCTCCTTTATCTTTACTTCATAAGACCATGTTTTATTATTATTTAAGGTTGCTTTTTCTCCATCATTATTAAAGAAGAAGTCCTTATATTTTGCTAAAGTAAAAACATCGTCTTTTTTAAATAAACTACGCTCTGTTTGTTTCCCTCCTTGACGGAAAGAATCAGTTCCATTTGCTTCAATTAGACGGATTTCATCAAAGAGATTATAATCAACATCTAAACCAAAATAATAATTATATTGATTGGCATTTAAGGAATTAGTAATAGGTAAAACAAGGCGGTTATCACTATTTATAGGTTGCTCTTGATATTCTTCTATTGTTTCTCCACTTAAGACAAACTTTCTATTATCTATATGATAAATACGAACACCTTTAGAATTCATGGCTAATGGTCGAGAGGGAAGTTGAATCTTACTATCTTTTTCATTTAAACCATCATTTGAATATAATTCTAATAAAATATATTCACTAAAGGGATCAAATTGTTTGCCCCCATCATAATCATCACTAGGAATAACAATTAAACAATTTTCATTCTCCATAGAATATAAATCTAAAGTAGTAGAACCAGTAACAATATAAGGTTTAGTCCAACCAAGCAACATCTTAGAATAAGAATTATGATCAATCATATTTCCATCCATCATATCTACTTTACCAACAGGATTATAAGTTAAAGAATCACTATAATAATCACTTAATCCTAAGAAGTGCCCAGTTTCATGAATATAAGTATGAGCATCTAAAGAATCAAATCCATATCCTTCATACATAAAATCATAACTGGCCCAGCCATATAAATTATAAATGGGTTCACTATTTGGATCACCTTCTATACCTTGATTGCCCCATTGAGTATAGGCCCAATAGTTACCTAAATCATTTTGGGGTCTAGGACCACCATTTTGATAATTAGGACAAGAATAGATACACCATACACCATCAATATATCCATCTTTATCATTATCATAATCTTTTAAATTAATACCTTGTCTAGAGGCCCAATCAACAGCCGCTTCAATTATTTGTTGGGTTCTATCATTCCCTTCAATATCTGTGGCCGTACTTAAGGTAAAATCATAATCCCCTAAAGTGACATCAAACCAATCAGTAACAGTACCTTTAAGATTTAATTTTCCATAACTACTCTTTTTATAGAAAGAACTAACGCTTTCATATCCTAAAGATTTATCACTTCCACTTCCAAAAAAAGTCTTTTTAATATCTTTTAATACTTGTTCTTTATCATCTTGTTCATCATTATTTAAATCAATCTTATCATATCCTGGAATTAATAAAGGAATGACTAAAAGATTTACATTACCTGTTGATGGTAAAACTTGAGTATTATAAAATCTTTTGCTTTCAATAGAATGATAAGTTTCAAGTATTTCTACTTCATTAGGATTATATACTTTACCTTCTTTAGATGTCGTAATTTGAATTTTAGCATTAGATTTATATTCATATCCTGAAGAACAGGATACACCAAGTCCTAAAAATAAGACGGTACTTAATATTAATAAACTTTTTTTCTTCATATTAGTTGACCTCCTTTAAGGTAGTAACTTTTATCTTAAATGGTAAGTCTTCTCCATTATTGAATGTATATCTACCATTAAAGAATTGATATCCAAAAGTTACTATATCAAATGGATCACTTGACGTTGTCCATAGACTTTCATTCGTGGCATATTCATTATAATCAAAAGTATTTTGACCACCTGCTTCTAAAAGTCGAATCTGATCAAACATATTAAAGTCCGATGGTAATTGGAAGCTTTCTTCACTCTTTTGATTGCTTATCGGCATTAAGATAGCTTCATTATTAGCAAGTCTTCTTTCATCCCAAACATAACCATCAACATAAGTTAAGATTTGGCCACCATCGATATCGGTCACTTCACATTTAAAGATACGACTATCGATATGATAAATACGTACACCAGTTTTAGACATTCCTTGTTCTCTTTCGATAACATATTCGCCAAATCCGTCGTTAGCGTTCCTTCCATATACATCTTTATTATTTAAACCCTCTGGAGAATATAAATCAATCATGATATATTCACTAAAAGGACTAAATTCATAAATATAATTATCAAATGAAGCATTGCTATTATGCATCTTTTCGATTTCATCACTTATCTTTTCAAAATTATAAGGAATAACAATAACCGCATGATCACTAGATGAAGCGGTAGGAATAACTATTTCACTAGTACCATAGACAACATATGGAGTAACCCAACCAAGTAACATCTTAGAATAAGAATCTAAATCACAAATATTTTGATCCATCATGGTGGATTGACCCGCGGGATGATAATAACTATCATCACCAGCATAATAATCATCTAAACCTAATAAGTGACCTGTTTCATGAATAAAAGTATGAGAATCTAAAGGAATAGATGAAAAATCATCAAAGATAGGTACTTCCATTTCATCTCTTTTGCAATATGAAGTATACATCATATCAAATGAAGCCCAAGAAAATCCACTTGTAGTTGGCGTTTCGGCAGGTTCAGTATCATAATCCCAACCCGTAAAATTCCAAAAAGCACTGTTAAAATCATTAAGTGAATGCGATGGATCTGCTTTTAATTTTAATCTTAAATCACTATCCCAATCTAGATGATCATAGACTAACCATACTGCATCAATACTACCATCATCATTTAAATCATAATCTTTTAAATTAATGCCTTGAGTTTTAGTGGCCCAATCAACAGCATCTCTTAAAATCTTACCTTTAATAGTTCCAGATCTCATAACTCCGTTATCATCAACATAATCTTGAGTGATTTCAGATGCGGTAAAGTTAGAATCATACCAATCCGTTACTTTACCTTGAAAGTTAAGTTTTCCAAAGCTAGACTCTTTATAATATTCTTTAACAGAAGGAAATCCCATTCTACTATCCCCTTCACTAAAGAAGACTTTTTCTATATCGCTACGTATAGCATCAGTCTTATATTTTTCTTCACCTTTTACATGTACTGGTATGACTAATAAATTGACATTACCAATAGAAGGACAGACATTTTCATTATTAGAAAGAGCTCCAGATAAATCATTATATGTTAATTTAATCTTAACATTCTTAGGTGGAATATAACGGTCCTTTGATGTTGAATTATTATCTTTATATATTCTTATAGTTGCCGTTCCAGGATCGTTTGCAGTTATATAGTTTGTTCCAGACGAACAACCTTGGAAAGTTAATACTAAAGGAATAAATAAACATAAATTAAGCAATTTTGCTTTGTTCATAACATACCCCCCTTAAAAGTATAAAGTCTCTTAATTTTACTCCGTTTTGCCTATATAATCAACATTTTAACCTAAAAAAGCGCATTTTCTGACAATTAATATCTCTATAAATTTTCTTTTTATTTTAAAATTAAAGGACTATAATATTTTCATTGGAGGTAATCTACAATGTTAGATGAAAAAATTGCTACTTTAATTAATGAACAGGTGAACAAAGAATTTTACTCTGCTTATCTCTATCTTGACTTTGCAAATTATTATGCTGAAGAAGGTCTAGATGGCTTTGCCAATTGGTATGAAATCCAAGCAAAAGAAGAACAAGATCATGCTCTTAAGATGCGTCAATACTTACAAGATAATGGTCATCGCGTCACTTTAGATGCTATTGCAAAACCCGATAAAACATTTAAAAATCATCTAGATCCATTAGAAAGCGGATTAGAACATGAACGCTATGTGACATCTTTAATTACGACTATTTATCAGGCAGCATTTGAAGCAAGAGACTTTAAAACCATGCAATTCTTAGATTGGTTTGTCAAAGAACAAGTCGAAGAAGAAAAGAATGCGGAAGACTTAGTTAAAAAGATGCATCTATTTGGTTCTGATTCTCGTAGCTTATATTTATTAGATCAAGAATTAGCTACAAGAACATATGTTGCTCATCAAGCAGAAGACTAATCATTAAATATTTTCTATTTAAAAACCAAGGGCAAAACCTTGGCTTTTTTATTATAAATTAATATTTCTTTTTATTTAGATTCATCAACCTCTACAGCACTTTTCACATATGATTCGGCATTAAGACTTATAACAATAAAGGCTAATTCCATTAATACAATACCAATAAATATACCTACTATTTCATTTGTTAAAGCAATAGAAATAGAAACAAAAATGGCAGATATTATAAAGATAATTAAATCAGTAACATATAGTTTAATCATATTTTTACCATTAACAATTTGCTTTCTTTCCACCTTTTTACGTCCATGAATCATATAAGCTTCAAGTAAAGATATAAAGCCAAAGACAAATATAGAAAATAGAGTCGAAATAAAAGCACTTGGTCTCCATATCACCATTAACCAAATACAAAGTGTAATTAAGATAATAGAAAAGACAATATCTATAAGAGCATTTAAAAGGTACTTGCGTAAAGATCTTTTCGCTATATTTCTTCTTATTAACCATTTAGTAAGGAAGAATCCACCTATAAAACCAACTACCAAAAAGAAAATAACTACAAGCAAGTATAAAGTTATATCGCTAGCAAAACTCTCAATCGCGGATTGAAAATCTACAACATAAGCATCTGTATTCCCTAAATAGGTTCCCGCGCAGGATTCAAGTGTATTTAAAAGCCAATTATTATTAAACATCGTATTAATAGCTCCGATAGGATCTGACCAATCTAAAGCTTGAACAGCCTCTATAACACTATCTTTAAATACTGGAAAATCAATAGATGTATCACTTAATATCGTTTGTATACTCTCTGAAAGTGTTGATAAAGAATTCATCACTCCTGGTATTAATATCGATAAACCAAATATTAAACCAAGAGCCAGTGTACCAAGTGGTGTAAAGAAATACTTTAAGTTTTTTAAATAATTTATTATGCCTTGCTTTATCATGTTTATTTATTTACTCCCTTCACTCTTCTTTAAGAATACCCCTTTAACCCCAATTTATAAATAGGTTTTTTCTTGTAGTCGCCTAAAAGCATCTATTTTTATTGTCAATCTTTGCCACTTATTAAAAGAAAAAAGAGCTTATTGTAGCTCTAATTCTTCCTATTTTTAGGCAATTTTGAAATGCTAATGACTTTATTAATATCAAAATATAATGTAGGTACATAATGATTACATAAGGATTTTATTATTTCTATCTTCTTCATAATTTTTTTGGAGTTTTTCCATCTATATCAATACAAGCAAAAACATAAAAAGCACCTATATTTAGGCGTTATTTATCTTTAACTATATAATCAATAATTTTTATAAATCAGCTTTTTTGTAGTATTTTTTTGAATAAATAACATTAAACCAATATTTATAATAAAAATAAAAGATAGGATTATGACTTGTGAGTTTTTTCATATCAAACTTCCTATTAAACCCATTAGTTGTTATAAAAATGCATATTTCTTTTTTGGGACGAAAATACTCCACTATCTATTATTCTTTCTAATGACTTAATCGCTTCTTCATAAGGCAAATGTTTCCCCTTATACATCATCGCAGATGTTATGGTTTCATAATCTTGTTTATATATTTCGCTTTCAATTATTTCTTTTAAAATATTTTCTATGTCCACATCATCTTGTGCAGAATAGCACTGTGTATGTGTCTTTCGATCATTACGAACCTCTTTTATAAGTTCTTTTAAACTATCATTAAAAGTTATTCTATTAAGTAAACACGATAGGTCATAAATATGCCTTGAATTTCTTATAATTTTATTTGAAATTTTATAATCACATATTGCAAAGACCTTATCTACAAAAGTTCTTTCTAATGTTTGAACCCGTATATCAAATGGTTGCAATTCCGGATATACGGCAATTAATTTTTCATTTTCTTGTCTTTTTAAATAATCATAAATAACTGAAGTGACAGGCATTATTTCATCTGGATATGCTTTTTGTATATACACTGTTTCAGCATTTATAATTGGCTTTACATCTTGTGCTAAAAATCGTACTGGATATTTAATTTCATAATTATTATAGTCTCTTCGACTTTTGATATTATCTACGTTTAAAACCTCAAATCCTAAGAGTTCACAAATGGCTAAAAGTTCATATTTGACCTTTCTTTTGTTCCCTTGTGTAAAGTGATTTTGTTCCAAAGTTAAATCTATATCTTCAGAAAATCGTTCAATCACTTTATGACATTTAGATAATGCCGTGCCACCTTTAAACATTAAATTTGGCAAACGCGCTGCGAGTTCTTTCAAAAGTATAGTAACATAATAATCTTTTTCTACTTGCGCCGGAGACATTCCGACTGAATAAGCAATTATTTCTACATATTCAACAAACAACTTCTCATCGTTATGCAATCCCACTTAGCACCCCACTAATAACTAGATTTTTTATTGCCTTTGCAGGGAATGCTCCTGCAATATTCAATATACTATCTTTAGTTATCTTCCTTTCTTCAATATATTGTAAAACACATCTTTGAACACGTTTGTTGTATTCTCTTAAATCTATTATACTAAATAATTCAAGCAATGTATAGGCACTTACATTTTCTTTTGTAATAGGTAAACGAGACTTTCTTATAACAACTCTGCGCCCTCCCATCTCTGTTTCTCTAATAGCACGAGACGCTTTATTTGTTATTATCTCTATAGTATTAGGTACTTGAGTACTTAAATCAAAGTTTAACTCCAAGATCCATCTACCATATATACCAAATACTTCATCTCCATCTCGAAGATATTTTTTAGTAATAACCCGTTCAACAGATGGAATAGACATTCCAATTAAAGTCATTTTTGGTATGTAATATATTCCAGGGTAAAACCTAGCAAGAGCCCCATCTTTTATTGCCTCATCGATAAATCGATATATAGTTGGACGTGAAAAATCTTGCATTACTTTTAAGATTTCATTAGTAAAAATAGGATTATTTACTCCATATGCATCCTTAAGTCGTTCAATTAACATATCTTTCTCCACAAAAGACAATAATGCATTTTTATTTTGCTTTTTTGTCTCATTTACATGATATCTTCTATACATCATTTTGTCAACAAAGACTAATCGGCTTAGTAATGGCGCATTGCTGTTAATGAAAAAATTGGCAATGTTAAATCTCCGTTTATTGATGATTAAGAACTAGTTGCGTTTATCTATTAACCTCCGTTTTCTTATATAAATTTGGATGTTTTTTATTAAATTTAAAAGGAATAATAACTTAAAAAACTCCTGCATCTAGGTGATTTACACTTTTTACATCAAAATAAATAAAAATTAAAACTCACCTTTTTTGTAGTATTTTTTTATGATTAAATAAGTTGATATATTACTCCACTTATAACTACCTTTTGCATTGCTTTAGAAGGAAAAGCATAAGCTATTTTCATTACACTATCTTTATTTATCTTTTTTTCTTTAATATATTCTAATACACATCTTTGAACTCTTTTACTATATTCGTTCATATCCATCATGTTAAATAATTCAAGTAGTGTATAAGCATATACATTATCTTTTGTAATAGGTAAACGAGATTTTCTTATAATAACTCTACGTCCCCTCATCTCTATTTCTTTAATAGCACGAGATGCTTTATTTGTAATTATTTCTATAGTATTAGGTACTTGAGTACTTAAATCAAAGTTTAATTCCATTATCCACCTTCCATATATACCAAATACTTCATCTCCATCTCGAAGATATTTTTTAGTAATAACCCGTTCTACAGATGGAACAGCAAGACCAAATTCCATTTCTTTAGGAAGATAATATATACCGCGCTCATATTTCATAAGCTCTTTTTTATTTAAAGCATCTGATATTATCCTATAAACACTCTGCGATGAATATTCATTCAAAGTATCTAATATTTCTTCTAAAAAAATTGGATTATTTCTACCAACATAACTATCCTTTTAAGAGTTGTTTGAAATATTGATTTTCAATTTGCTCTTATCTATAAGATAGAATGTCCCTAAGATCTTATCAACAAAGATTAAAGGATATTATTTAATTAAGTGACAGAATAAATTCCTTTTATAAATGATGAGTCAAGATTTTTTATAACAACATCTCTAAATCAAATATAGATTAATCCTTTACTTTTATTAGGATTAAAAAGCAATAAAGACTGGATAGGCGCACCTTTATTCCTAAACTATTTATTCCTTGTTATTATTAATAAAATGCCTATATTCTCGTACTTTATTGCTCTATTTATCGTTTACTTATTATCTTTAAATTCTAAATAGAATCACTCATTAATAGTTATTGTTATATCATCAAATAGAAATCTAACAATAACTATCTCCATTGCCCTTTTGTTTTCTCGCTATGAGATTCCGTCATCTTTCTTCCGCATTTAGCGCAATGCTTATACACTTCCCATGATGCAACGTTTACCTCTCGATTATATTGTTGCTTATATGTATGAGTGACATCGGCGATATGTTCACCATTACTACCTTTTACTTCACCAACCGTTTCTGTTACATCTTCAGTTTTACTTTCTATATATGATTCATTTATCCTATCACTAGTGCCATCATAGATAAAACTATACATACTTTTACATTTAGGACATTGGCTATAATCAGCTTTCACAAACATGCCTCCTATTCCTGTAATTAAAAGCATGATTGAAAAAGCAACAAAAGGTACTAGAATAAAAAAATCTTCTGGAGCATATACTACCCAACCATAATAGAAAGTAAGAAGTACCGCTACTAATCCGAGTAACGTACTTGGAACAAACATTAAAACAAAAGGTTTATTCGTTAAAAAGTTTTTATCTCTTATATGACGGGCAAAATATCCATCACCATAATTAACCTCACTCTGCGATACATATGTAGGAATTATCCATTGTCTAATAACAGCTGCGACAAAAAATGAACCCACAACACTAACAATACCAGAAATAATCATTGTTCCATGGGCCCCAGGACTTGCCCCAACCATACCTCCAAACATAGAAATAATCCATACAGCTATTCCTGATATCAAAGACAAGACCACACCTGTAGCTATTTGAATTCCAACAAGTTTTAAATATGCCTTAACCATGTTTCCTCCTTCTTATGAATATATTTAATTGCATTATCACAAATTAGTTATTAGGAGTTGGAACTCCATCAACGTAGGACCATTGACCTTTCCAATAAACAGGCCTTCCTTCAAGATTCCAATATACATCCCAACCGTATGGCTTTGATGATGTCTCACAATAAATGGTTAAAGAATCACAGCCATTAAATGCAAATTTTCCTATGCTTGTTACACTATTAGGAATCACTATGCTCGTCATAGAAGAACAATAACTAAATGCGGATGCGCCTATGCTTGAAACGCTATCTGGAAGAACTATACTTGTTAAAGAATGACACCCTTGAAATGCAGATTCTCCAATGTTTGTTACGCTATTAGGAATCGTAACACTCTTGAGGAAAGAGATATGGTAAAATGCATATATTCCGATACCTGTTATTTCATATTGAGATCCTCCTACCGTCATTTCTGAAGGAATTTCTATGTTAACGCCTAATTCATTGGTAATACCAGTAACGACTACTTCTCCATCTGAAACTAAATATTGCAATCCTCCTTGCATTATAATATCTTTTTGATTTACGCCCCAATAAGCAGACACAGAATAATCTTTCCAAGAATTATCCCATCCGTTTGGTCTAGAATCGACCTCGCAATAAACAGTTAACATATCACATTCATCAAATGCATCTTTTCCTATGCTTATTACACTATTAGGAATCACTATGCTCGTCATAGAAGAACAATAACTAAATGCGGATGCGCCTATGCTTGAAACGCTATCTGGAATAACTATACTTGTTAAAGAAGAACACTTTTGAAATGCAGATTCTCCAATGTTTGTTACGCTATTAGGAATCACAATATTAACGAGTGAAGTACATCCAGAAAAAGCAAACACTCCTATGCTTGTTACATCGTATTGTTTTCCAGCAATTGTAATGCTTTGAGGTATTTCTACATCGCTTTCTATCCCGCTTATATATCTTGCTACTACCGCGGCTTCATCTACAATTACATAAGTAATTCCTTTTTGCTCTATGTAATTATTTTTATTTACTCCCCAATAGGCAGGCACAGAATAATCTTTCCAAAAATTATCCCAATCGTTAGGCTTTTCATTTGCTTCACAACATATGGTTAAGGCTGTACATCCGTAAAATGCGGCATACCCTATACTTGTCACGCTACTTGGGATGAAAATATTTGTCAATGAAGTACAATTCACAAATGCATCATCTCCTATACTAGCTATATTTTTAGAAATATTAAAACTTATTAAAGACGTGCACCCATTAAACCATCCTTCGCCGATCGCTGTTATGTTACTAGGAAGATTAATATTTGCTAAAGAGGTGCATTCTCGAAATGCATCCTTTCCTATACTTGTTACAGTGTTTGGTATACTTATATTTGATAATGAAACGCAACTATAAAAAGCAGAATCCCCAATACTTGTTACGGTATTTGGTATATTTATATTTGCTAATGAAGTGCAATTATAAAAAGCAGAATTCCCAATACTTGTTACACTATCCGAAATAATAATACTCGTTAATGAATCACAATAAGAAAATGCACCATTTCCAATTCTTTTTACAGGATAAACTTTTGTCCCATTGTGATATTGAGATGGTATTATAATTTCCTCATGCTCACATTCTCCGGCAACACTTTCAACATACATATATTCATTTTGTGAGTCAAATTTATATTTAACGTGTAATGCTGGTAAAAATGTTGCAGCCGAATCTAAAGTTCCACATATAGTGCAATATTTTCCATCAACCCCCCAATCAGCGCAAGTTGCCTTTTTATTTTCGGCAAAAACATGATTAATTAATTGTCTTGTTTGTCTCATCTCATGTTTCCCACATGCGCAGTCACTTGTCTCGGTCGCTTTTTCACTACAACTTCCTTCATCTATGACTTCCCACTTATCATATTGATGATGATGTCCTATTTTTGCGTAAATAGTTTCATTAACATTTAGTACATCACTAATAAGTGTGCCTTCTACTTCCATCCCTTCACCAAAGAGTTCATAAGTTAATGTTACATCTTTACCATTAAAGACAATCTTACCTTCATTACCTTCTTCATCTTCCCATGAATCACCATTAAGTTTATAAAATTTCTCTTTATTATATTCTTCTGTTTCTCCATCATAGGCATAATAAATACCATTATGTTGATTAGAAATCATATAAGGCACAACAATACTTGTTACTACTCCTATAACTAAAAGACCTGAAAAAGCAGCAGTAAGTATTTTATGTCTTCTTATCCAAGATTCAAATCCTGTTGGCTTGGCGGTCTTTGCTCTATTATTTTGTACTTCTATTAATGAAGGATATCTTTTATTTAAGACGTGACATCCTGCTACACATCCAATAGAAATAATACATGATAAAAGAGTAAATACAAGTGTAAGTATTGGTGCTAATCCGGCAGTTATTATACCCATGCCTTCATCAAGACTAGATATCTGAGTAAGTATTACACAAGAGATAATAAATGTAATAAAGAAAACTACATTACCAATACCTGTTAATATATTTCTTACATATATTGATTTAGAATTAATAGTTACTTTTTTATATCTTAATTTATAAAATAAACCGCATATTAATACTAAAAAAGCAAGAAATACACTTATAGCTCCTAGAGCAATAAGGAAGGTTAATGATCCAGTTAATGATGTATCTTCATAATTAGATATTTGATAAACATTACCGAAGCTTTCGCTTGGTATTGTTTCTCCCATTATAGAAACACTTGGGGATTCGGCAACTGGCGTTAAAAAGATAAGCATTAAAGCTATAGAAAATAAAACAAATAAAATAGAAGGAAGATTTAATAAGATGCTATAAATCTTACTTTTATTCTCTGGAACATTATTTTTAGTATCTTTATTGCCAGTAGATGAAGCAGGAGATACAAAAGAATATCCACAACTACCACAGAATCTAGCACTCCCTTCTTGCTTTGCTCCACACTTAGGACATATCTTTTCTTCTTGATATTTTTCTCCACATTCAGGACAGAAATTACCCTCAAATTCTGTGCCGCATTTAAAACACTTATGTATCATAAATTCTTTCCCCCTTTTTAAGATTTAAAATATTTCATTATTTTTTTATTATTCTTTATTTTCTCCATTAGAAGGATTATTAACTTCTTCTTGAGGTAAAGGATCAACATTACTACTAGATTCAACTACAGCTGTATCCGCTTCTCTTGCAACAATAAATCTAAGCCCTTTGACACCTCCAATTAATGGGAAAAGGGCAGGTATAATACCAAATAAAGTGTAAATTACTTTGAACTCAAAAGAAGCACCTCCCATAAGTTGAGGAATAATAATAATCATACCAATAACAAGATATATTCCTATTATGATAAAAATAGCATTTACCCACTTATGCCTTTTACCCTCAATAGCAAATAAAATTAAAAGTATAAGTATTATTGCAGAAGAAATGAAAATTATATACATATTAGCCATTGAATAAATACCATATTGAGCATATTGATCACTAGTAACGTTAATTCCTATAAGATAGACTATTACAAATAACACTCCAAGTATGGGTACGATCATTCTCCAAACCATTCCATTGCGTTTTGTTTTTTTGGATTTTTTATCTTTTTTCATTTGGTTTCCTCCTAAAATACATTAGTTTTTTTTACATAGTCACAATCACATTAATTATGCCACTCATCAAAGCCATTATTATCATCATCGTTATTTTCACGATTACTCTTTCCACATATGCATCTATGATAAATTTCATCAAAATAATGCTGGTGCCTTTCTTGTGCGTATATAGTTCCTTCAATGCTTAGCACATCTTTTTCAACCCATCCTTTTATTTCTATAGGCTCTGTACTTCCAAATACTTCATAATACAATTTCACATTTGCAATTCCAGTAAGTAATGAGTTCCCATTATATGACTCTATACTTTCAAAGATAATGGTACCTTCTGTGCCTTCATCATCTTCCCATTTATCACCATCAAATCTATAATAATCTTCTTTATTTAATTCATCGGTTTCACTATTGTATCTATAATAGGTACCATTAAATTGAATACTCATGATAATATTAACGCCGAGGAATGCCGCGCCTACTACCGCGAACATGCAAGCAATAATAATAACTGGTTTTCTATTTGCCTTCATCCAAATCTCTACTTTCGTGGGTTTGGCATTCATAGCTCTATTATTTTGATCTTCAATAACAAATGGATATTTTTTGCATAAATAATGACATCCTGCCATGCATCCTAAAGCGATAATACAAGATAAAAGAGTAACTACAAGTATTAGTATTGGCGCTAATCCTGCTGTTATTATGCCCATACCTCCATCTTCACTTGATATCTGTCCAAATATCACACAAGAGATAATAAACATGATAAAGAAAGATACATAACCTAATCCTGCAAATATATTTCTTAAATAGACTGCTGTAGATCCAAAATAAATTCTTTTATAAGACAATTTATAAAATAGATAAGTAATTAATATTAAAAGTGAGAAGAATAAACTTATAGCACCTAGAGCAATAAGAAATGTTAATGATCCTGTTAATGATGTACCATCATAATTAGATATTTCATAAACACTACCATAGCTTTCACTTGGCATTACTTCTCCCATTATTTCTATACTAGGAGAAATAGCGATAGGCAACATAAAAATAAACATCATAGCTATCGATAATAAAACAAAAAGTATTGAGGGAAGATGTAATAAAATATTATAAGTTCTAATAGGCTTTACTTCTTTATTCTCTACATATGTGCCATTTGCTTTTTGTTCTTCAACAAGGATTTTTTTATTTAAATAAATACACCCAAGTGCACATACCCCGGCTATAGAAATTGAAATGATCGAAAATACAATAATTAATGTTGGCGCTGGTCCTGGTTCTATTACTTCTGCATTTGATATTTGGCCAAGCATTATAGATGAAACAATAAATATAACAAAGAATAATATATAACCAATTCCTGCTGTAAAATCGCGTGCATAGATTGTTTTAGATAGAATAGTTGATGTCTTGCTACGCATCTTCTTAGATACACTTAAAAGAAGTGTGGAAAGAGCAAATATGACAATTAATGAACTTAAATACATAAGAATCATTCTTGTTCCAGGCACTGCAACATCACCCTCAAAAGTAAAAACATTACCTAAACTTTCACTTGGTATTTTTTCTCCAAAGACTTCTTCTCCTGGAATAACCGCGACTGGAGTAAAGAAGAATATTATCATTAAAACAGAAGTTATTATGAAAAGAATAGAAGGAATATTGCCTATAATCTTATGAACTTTTTTCATCGATTCTAATGATTTAAGATGTTTAGCTGCTTCGCTTTCTGCAGTTGCATCTTCTACTTTTTTAGCTTTGTTAAGAGATGAATCTTGCTTACTTAAATAACGACATCCAACAACACAAATAATAGCAACAATACAAGATAAAAGACTAAATACAAGTATTAATATTGGAGATGGTCCTGCATTTATTATTCCCATACCTCCATCTTCACTTGATATTTGAATGAGTATTACACATGAGATAATAAACATAATAAAGAATAGAACATAACCAATTCCAGATAATAAGTCTCTTATATAAACTACTCTAGAACCAACGACCTTTGTTCTATCGCGTAAGTTTGATGATAATTTAAATGCAAGTGTAACAATAGCTAATATTAAACTTGCAAGTCCTAATACCATAAGAAAGATTAAAAATCCAAATAATGATAATCCTTCATAATTAAATATTTCAAAGACACTACCATAACTTTCACTAGGTATTGTTTCTCCAAATAGTTCTCCTCCTGGAGAAACCGCTACTGGAGTAAAGAAAAATATTAACATCAAAACAGAAACTACCATGAAAAGAATAGAAAATAGATTTGATAAAATATTATAAATCTTCTTTGCCTTTTCTGGAGCCATACTTGGCTTTTCTACTTTAACTACATTATTTTCTTTAACAACAGGAGTTACTTCTTTCTTTTCTTCTTTTTTATTATCTCCAGCTATAAAAGAATATCCACAATTAGTACAGAATTTAACATTCCCTTTTAAAGTTGTCCCACATTTAGGGCACACTTTATCTTCTTGATATCTTTCACCACATTCAGGACAGAAGTTACCTTCAAATTCATTACCACATTTTAAACATTTATGCTTCATCTTTTTCTCCACCTCAGGTTGTGTCATTTTTCCACTGACCTTCCTTTATTATGGTATTTTATTTTTCCCTGCTTGGCGATGTATATTCTAGGCATTATAAGCAACTTTTTTGATATAAATATAAGAGTCTTGTATTTTTTATAAGATGCTATTTTTTCTACAATTTTGGGGCAAAATATAAGAGCTTTTCTCCTAAATATTCTCTGTTTTATACATTCTTATTTTTAAATAATATGGCATTCTTATATTAAAATAAATGCGCAAATTTAAGTTCTTTTTTTTCTATTAATCCAAATAAAAAGCATCCTTTTTTTGAATGCTCTTATTTATTTTTGTGTTTCTTAAATTTATCAAATAGATTTGATGATACTAAGATAACAAGAGGTAGTTCAATCAAAGAATTTTATAAAACACATTAAGCAAGTAAATCCTTCATCATCTCGTCGACATCAGTATAAGCCTTACCAAAAGAAGAATTTTTCTTCATCTGCTCTACTTCATTAATAGCTTCAAGTGTCCCATCATTAGAAATTCTTTTTTTCTTATCAAAAGAAAACAAAATCTCTTGTGCCTCTTCTTTATTTTCTTTATTCTTTCGGATGGTTATGCTCGTATCTTTTCTTATAGTCATACTGACACTTCTCTCTTGTTCTTTCGCTTTCATTATATTATTTTTTAAGTCTAACGTTAATACTATGCTTACTTTTCATTAATCATGCGTTTAAGTAATAAAAGTTTAATAATAACTCCTCATTCATTTATAAATTAAACATCACTTTAAAATACCATTTAAAAATATACGCTCAATATTTACGTGTGCTCACAATGAAAGCTAAAAATGCGCAAAAGATTAGATATTTAAAATGGCAAAATAGAAATATGTCAAAGAATATGGTATATAAAAGTTGTCAAGCAAATGAGATGTCTATCGTTTATCGTAACATAGGGAGGTGCCTTTAAAATGAAATTTAAAAGATTACTTTTTTCAATAATTAGCTTTTTCTTTTTAGTCACTAATACTTCTAAACCTATTGCGAACGCGAATAATATCAATAATCTTAAAAATGAGGGGACTAAAATTGCTCTTAAATTGGCTAATTCTTTAAGTGATGAAACGGATACAGATGATCCTAATGAAATATTTTCTAGAGCATTGAATAGATATCTTGATGACTTTGATTCGTATTTAAATATAACTGGTCTTAATGTATTCGACAAAAAAGATATAACTCTTCCTAATTTTGATATAAATTATGTACCATCTCCATACTACACAATCATGAATGACTACGAATTAAATTTTCAAAATCAAATGAGTCATGAAGAGTTAAGCAAATATAATAATTTAAGAAGAGAAAACGCATATTTTGATAAACATATAACTCTTATTGAAACAAAATATCGTGATTTAAAAGTTCAACCAAAATTTAATCCTAATATTGATATAGAAATACCATTTATTGATCATACTAGATCTATTGCCTTAACTACAATTCTAGCGGGTGCTGGGCTATCCGAAGCAATAATTTCCGCCTTTACAGGGTGTACAACTGCTTTATCGAGTGCTTTAGCCACCTCTTGGATACCAATTGTTGGATGGGCTATCGCTGTTGGTATAGTTACTGGCGCTCTTATTGCTTTAACCGTTATCATTGTGCAAAATTGGGAGTCTATTCGTCTTATTATTATTGATATAAAGATGTGGTTCTTACAAGAATTTGCTATGTTTGCTCAATGGATAAATTCTTTTTTTGCAGATGCTACCGCGAAAGGTCAAGAATCAACTCTAGCAAGAGAAGTTGAAGCCGGTGGCAAAACATTAAGCTTTTATGATGTTGTTGTTGATGCTGTCTTTCTATCTAAAATAGTTGATGATTGCAGAAGAAACAATAATATTTGGTTATTAGGGCACATTGGTAATGCCGTGGATGAGGTAAGAGAACATTGGTGGATTTGCTACGATAAAGTCAGTGAAGATTTTGTTACATCCAACAAATTATATGATTTAGGTATTTGCACATACACTTGGTATAACAATATCGCCAAGCGAATGATGGCGAACGGCTCAATTAAAATTAATGGTGATTATACTTTATTGATTTATGAAAGAACCATCGATCAAGGTGACGTTTTTGGATGGAATCATTATCATCTAGGAGAGCGAAACGGCGATGCAGTGGAAAAAATTGATGAACGTCCTTGGCGTTGGGCACATTCCTTATTTGGACTCTTGAGGATTAAAGAAAATGGAAACTACAACACATATCCAACAAACCCATAGCTTTTGTATAAACAAAAGAGAAAAAGAAATAATACATACAAAATATGATGATTGGGGATACCCAGATGTATGTTTTATTGCGGAAAGATACGAAAAGGAGTATTTATTGGTTTATCTCGATGCTTATGATTATTATGCTTACTATTGCTATAAAACACCCATTGAAGATATTATGGATATTGATCAAAAAGAAAATGAATATTTACTTAAAAGACTAAATCCAAAAGTTATAAATATTAATAAAAGAGATATGACGCTTTTTATTAATAATAAAACCATTAAATTAAGAATCAGGACCGATTATGAATCATCACCAATTCTTTCCTAGAATAATAATTTATGGATTTTTCTTAAAAATAGCTCTTTAAGTACTTCACACGCTAACTGCCTTGCATTTATGGTTAAAATGCACTTAAATCTAGTATAAAATTGAGGGGGTTGTAGTACATAAGAATCAACGGATAAATTTAATTCCCAAAAATATTATTGATACACGGAGAAACTTAATGGAACCAATAGAATACGATAAACAAATTCATGAATTATGTTTGAATAAGAAAGAAGTAGAAAAAATACATATAAAGTTTAATGACTTGGGTCAACCAAATATAGGTTTTATTGCCGAAAGATATGAAAAGGAATGCTTGGTAGTTTATCTCGATCCTTATGATTACTATGCTCATTACTGTTATAAAACACCTATTGAAGATATCACATATCTAAGTCCAAAATCAGAAGAATTATTACTTCAAGATATTAAACCAAAAGTTATAAACATCAACAAAAGAGATATAATTCTTTCAATACGAGATAAAATTGTCAAATTACGAATACGCAATGACTATGATTCTCACCCAAATTTTCATTTAGATATGTAGTTTATTCTCATAACTTTTAGTATTTAATCTTAAAATAATCAAGCCATTCTTTGAATGTATCTTGTGCAGCTAGGCATGTGTTACGAAGAATTCCTCGTTCATTTTCCCATTCTTTTAATCCGCGATAATAAAACAATTTTAACTCTTCATCAATAATAAAAGGAACAATATTATTTCTTAAGCATTCCTTAAAAAGAAGTAATCGTCCAACTCTACCATTTCCATCTTGAAATGGATGAATACATTCAAAACGATAATGGGAATCTAATAATTCATCAAAGGACTTTTGCTTTTTTGAGTTATATTCAAAAAGTAATTCTTTCATCTTTTTACTAACTTCTTGAGGATCAGTTGTTAAAATATCTCCAACTGTATTAGGGAGTCTTTTATAATTACCTACCTCATACCATGATTTTCTTGCATCTGTTGTACCGCTTTTAAGCGTACGATGCAATTCCTTAATAAAAGCCTCTGTAATGTGTTTATTTGCATTTTCTATAATAAGATCAATACATTTAAAATGATTTACAGTTTCCACGATATCATCTACTTTAATAGAACCACTTCCAATTCCAATTGTATTAGTTTCAAAAATATATCTTGTCTGATCGTGTGTAAGACGACTCCCTTCAATATGGTTAGAATTATATGTAAGCTCTATTTGAATCTTATGATAAATTCCTCCAGATAGTTTTGTTTCTTTCTCCATAGACAATACTTCTAATAATGTTGTAGGAGAAATATTCTTTTTATTAATTCGATCAGGCTTTTGAGCATCTTCTGGAATATTCCATGTTTTACCAATTAAAAAAGCACCTTCAATTTTCCCAAGATGGCAATAATTACGTACACTTCTAGTAGACACATTCCATTTTTTAGCTACTTCAGCTACAGATAAATATTTCATTCATCTCACCTCATGATTATCATATCGTATTATCGGCAAAAAACAAAATTTTTTATTTAAAATATACGAGCTTTTTGCCGATAACGGAAATAAAGTTATTATAGTGTGATATAAGGAGATTATTTTAACTATTCTTTATAACTTCCCAATGCCCTTTCTTATTTGATCCAACTCTTATAACTACTCCTTTATTAATTAAAGAAGATATAATCCTTTGCACTGTTTTTGATGATTTATTTATTCTTAAAGCTTCTTCTTCTTTAGAAATACCTACATTGCTTTCTAATATATTAAATACAATCTGTTCTATTTCTTTCAATTTATCCTTTTTATTATCTTTTACTTTAGAATTAGATCTTATAAATTCAAAGAAAAAACCATATGCTTCTTTTCTATAAGACCAATTAACTCCATATTGATTGCATAATGCGTTTACTATGAAAAACCCTTTTCCAGCAATTTCCACATCTTTACTTCTAAATAAAATATCAAGAATTAATTTATTTCGCTTAAAAGAGGGTAAGTTTTTATTAATAAAATCAAATGGTGTTAAATCATCTGGAAATGATCCTGGATTATATATTTCTATCTTACTAGGATGAAGCGATATTTCTATTTCAGGGATTGATTCATAATCAGCATGTGCAAAAGCGTTAACAACTATTTCTCTTAGGGCTAATTCTAATATCTCATGATTCTGTTCTCTTTTTCTACTTCCTATTTCTCCACTCCTATTAATTCTATTAAAAACATAATCTAAAGCCTCATTTACAAGATTATAAATATTACCATTAAATAATCTTAAATCAATAAAAGTAACTTTATCATCTGAAGCATAGGTCGTTAATTTAAGGCCTATTTTTGTGTCTTTACCAAATAAAGCCCAGCCAGCATTATTTAACTCACCATCGATTAATAAATCTAGTGATATAAGTAATTTCTCTTTATTATATTCTCTTAAATTTAGTCGCCCACAATCGGTTGCAGAACCATAGAAATCTAATAATGCTTTTTCATCTATATCATCAATCTTTTTATAAGATGACTTACTTTCCCAAATTGAAACATAATCATCATGTCTACTAAGATCATTAAATTCATCCTCTGACATTTTTTTATTTTCTATATCACTTCTTATAAAGTATTTACC